>Ga0256842_1000215_pt1 | contig 51047 bp, 44 predicted proteins | sample 4559240metaG_FD_185973 | JGI IMG/M metagenome (GOLD analysis project Ga0256842, IMG submission 185973) | Hydrothermal vent microbial communities from Guaymas Basin, Mexico - 4559-240 | ecosystem: Environmental > Aquatic > Marine > Hydrothermal vents | place: Mexico: Guaymas Basin | collected... | reverse complement strand
TGCGGGAGGAGGGATTTGAACCCTCACGGGGATAATCCCCACCGGATCCTAAGTCCGGAGCGTCTACCGTTCCGCCACTCCCGCAGTTTTTAAATTTAAATTTAATATATCTCCTCTATTTTTCAATTCTTGATTTAAAGTTAGTCAGATTTATTCAATTAACCTATTGAAATTAGATAAAAATTTTTTATTTTTTAAATTTATAAGAATAAGGGAAGCAGGGTTTAAGAGGTGGTTGCTCTGGGAGTTCTTTGAAAAGCTCTCAGGGAGGAAAGTCCGGGCTCCACAGGGGAGGACGCCGGGTAACACCCGGAGGGAGTAATTCCTGGAAAGGGCCACAGAAAACAGACCGCCAGCGGCCTAAGGAGTTTTTAAAAACTCCTTAGGTGCGGGCAAGGGTGAAAAGGTGGGGTAAGAGCCCACCGCACCGGATGGTAACATCCGGTGGCACGGTAACCCCCGTCCGGAGCAAGGCCAAAAAGAGCGCGACGGGTGCCCCGCCCAATGCGCTCGGGTAGGCCGCTTGAGGGTAGGAGTAATCCTACCCCCAGAGAAATAACCACCACCTGGGTAATTTTTTCACAAAGGTGAAAAATTACCCAGGTAACAGAACCCGGCTTACTTAAACCCTGCTTCCCCCTTTTTGATTTAAAAACAATGTTTAAAAAAATAGAATTTATAAAAAGTATATACAATCTTAAAGATCTCCCCCCTCCAGAGTTTCCAGAAATCGCTTTCTTAGGTAGATCCAATGTGGGGAAATCTTCTCTTATAAATGCTTTTTTAAATAGGAAAAATATAGCAAGAGTCTCTTCAACTCCTGGATTTACTAAAGCTATAAATTTTTTCAGGGTTGACTATCTTTTTTACTTGGTTGATCTTCCTGGATACGGTTTTGCTAAGGTTTCTCCCAAAATGCAAAAAAAATGGAAGTATTTAATTGAAGGTTATTTAAAAGCCGTAAGAGATTTGCGTTTATTGATTCTTATTTTTGATATAAGAAGAACTCCAGATATTATGGACACAAAGCTTATAGAATTTGTAAATTTTATCAAAAAAACTTATTGTATAGTTCTCAATAAAATAGATACTCTTTCTAAAAACGAAATTAAAAAACAAATAGAAATATACAAAAAAATCTTCAATCTTGATCCCAAAATCCCTTTATTTTTAACTTCTTGCAAAGAAAAAGAAGGAATAGAAACTTTCAGAAAATTTATTTTATCTAAAATTAGATCCTAATTTCTCAATTATAGTGTTGGTTAAATTTATAAGAGAAATATTTCATAAAGAGTTCTTTATTTCAAATTAATCTGTTTTATTATAAAACCATTTTATAAAATAAAAAATAAACAAAAGGAGGTAGATGTATGGGAAACAGATTAGCTAATCCTGCACCTTTAGGTCTTACAGCATTTGGTATGACTACAGTTTTGCTTAATTTGCACAATGCTGGAATTTTTCCTTTAGGGACAATGGTTTTAGCTATGGGAATTTTTTATGGTGGACTTGCTCAGATAATAGTTGGAATTATGGAATGGGTTAAGGGTAACACTTTTGGTACAACAGCTTTTTTATCTTATGGATTATTTTGGGAAACTTTGGTTGGATTATTGTTAATGAGCAAACTTGGCTGGTGGGTTGGTCCTGCTAAAGAAGCTATAGTTGCTTATCTTATTATGTGGGGAATTTTTACTTTTTTAATGTGGATAGCTCTTCTTATAGGAAAGCATAACATGGGCCTTTAACTTGTTTTTATAACTTTATGGATTTTATTCTTTTTGCTTGCTATTAAAGAAGCTACTGGTAATGCCTTGATTGGTAAAATTGCAGGAATTGAAGGTGTTATATGCGGTTCCTTAGCTATATATGTAGCTTTTTCACAAATATTCTCTGAAGCAAAAGGATCTTAAGAGGGTTTATCAGGAGCCGAATTATTTCGGCTCCTTTTCAATATTTAATTTCATTCCATCATAAGCAGCAATTATATTTAAATTTAACTCCTTACTTAAGTCTTTAGCTACTTTAAAAGGATTAGCTTTTAGCATAGTCATTCCAAAATGAGTGAGAATAACAGTTTCTGGTTTAATTTTAGTTAAAAGTTTTTTAATATCAGGAATACTCATATGTAAAACCCCTTCCTTAGGGGTATAACGAACAGTATTTATTACAAGAATTTGGGCATCTTTAAATTCTTCAGAAAGTTCTTCAAAATAGGCTGTATCTGTAAGAAATCCTAAAATTTTTCCTTCAGGAAGATAAAAAAGAAAACCATAATTTTCAGCAGTATGTTTTAACTCACAAGAAGTTTTAAATTTAAACGGTGGGTTTTCAAAAAAGGTATAAGGTTTTAAAATTTCAAGTCGGTATAAAAAGGGCTGTAAATAGGGAAGAAGGATATGTTCTTTTAGAGAGCTTTCTGTCAAAAATACAGTTCCTCTTTTTTTAAATCCTCCTTCTGTAATAGCATCTACCATTATATTTAAATCTGCAGAATGGTCTAAATGTTGATGAGATACCAAAATGGTATTAATTTTTTGTAAAGGAATTTTTCTTTTAGCAAGATAAACAAGAGTTCCTGGACCTGGATCTAAAAGAAGGTAAGAATCTTCAATTTTTATAAGTGTTCCTGCTGAGGCTCTAAGTTGTTTAGCTACGACATACCTTGCTCCTGCTGTTCCAAGAAAAATAATTTCACTCATGATTATAAAATTTATGATAATTTTTATTTTTTGACAAGTTAAAACCAAAAATCCCGCTTAAGGTTGAAGGAATAAAAAAATTTACACAAATAGGTAGATACTACTCTTTCTTGACATTTAGCTAAATAGCTATATATTTTTAAGTTGAAAATGATTCCCAATAAAAGACAGTTTTAAAGGAGGTATGTCATGAGCAAAGATATAAAAGAGGTATTAAAAGAGATGGATCTTAATTTTTTTGCAAGTGGGATATTTAAAATTTTGCTTCAGGAGTTTAAGGAGAAGCTGTTAAAAAATGAAGTAGTTCTTCTTGATGTAAGAGAAGAGGTAGAATTGAATTATTTGAAATTTCCTTTTGGATTAAACATTCCTTTAAAAGAACTCCCTGAGCGTTTGGAAGAGATTCCTAAGGATAAAGAGATAGCTGTGTTTTGTCCGGGGAAAATAAGGGCTACTATGGCATATCTCTTTCTATTAACCGAGGGTTTTGACAAGGTAAAGATTTTAGATGCTACATCTTCGGAGCTTGCAAGCATTTTTAAGCCTCCTTATGTAAAAAAATTGTGTAACGGTTAAAAAATTAACAGGTAATTAAAAAAGAGCTTGAAAAAAATGTTCGAATTTCACAGACATAAATGCTGGATTTCCACTCTTGGTTTTAGAGCTGGGGTTATTGCTTTAGATAAACTTGATGCTAATAAAATAAAAATATGAAACTTTATGTAATTATTGAGACTTGATATACCTATGAGCTGTATGTTTTTTAGACAGGCTTCAATATGCAACTGATTGTACAATTAAAATTAATTCTGAGATAAGGAATAGAATTACCCAAACAGCTTTTATGGGTAAATATTATCTTAGAGGCTCTGGTAGAGGATATTTTAGCATTTAACACATCGCCTATGGAGGGATGTCATGCTTGCACATTATTTAGAAGTAGCTGGAGTATGTTTTAGTTTTTCTTTTTTATTTGCCCTTGGGGGGGTCGGGGCAGCGGTTGCCATTGTCCCTATACTTGTGTTTCTCGGTATTCCCTTTGCTATAGCGCGTCCTACAGGACTATTTGCAAACTTTATGTCAACAGGTTCTGCTACCTTTTATAATCTAAAAAAAGGCTTGGTTGATTTTAAACTTGCCCTTCCCCTTATACTTTCTTCTATTGCCTGTTCTCCCATAGGAGCTTATGCATCGCACCTCCTTCCTGAAAAAATCGTAGCCATAGCTTTTACTGCCTTTCTTTTTTTTGCAGGAACAATGGTGTATGTTCCAAAAAAAGCTGTATTTAAAGAAGAAACCTCTATCTTTTATCCTGTGCTTATTGGTGCTATTGCAGGATTTGTATCTGGATTTCTTGGAGTGGGAGGAGGTGGGCTGATTTCACCTTTTCTTATCCTTCTGGGATATAATCCCAAAAAAGTTGCTGTAACCACTGCATTCGTAGTTCCTTTTTCTTCTTTTACAGGATTTCTTGCTTATTGGAAGATGGGAAGTGTAGATTGGATGATACTTCTTTTTGCAGCAATACCGTCTTTAATTGCAGGTTACATTGCCTCTTATATTACCCACCGTTACCTAAAACCTCAGCAGGTAAAAAAACTCTTAGGCATCCTGTTTTTTATTCTTGGTATAAAATTTTTCTTAAAGTATGTTAAATTTTAACGAAATTTTTTAACTGAATTTTATAGGATAAGAAAGCTTCTGTCGCATTTTTGAAGAGTTGCAAATTCAGGCAGATTCTCTCTACAGGTTGTAATGGAAAGATTTGAAAATTTTGTATTACTTATGATGATATAATTAACAAAAGGTGCAATTTTTTCCTGCCCCTTGTTTTCAAAATTATGTAGTATAATAGAATAATCCTTTTTACCAAAGTATTTTGCTAAAAAACGGATAAAAGCGAGAGGAGACAGAGGTGGAGGAAAAGAAGTATTCGCTTTGGGAGATATTTTTTTCTTTTTTAAAGTTAGGTGCTGGTGCTTTTGGTGGGCCTGCTATGGTTGCGTATATTAAAGATCTTTCTGTGCGACAAAAAAAATGGATAAAGGAAGGAGAATTTAAAGAAGGTGTAGCTATTGCTCAGGCAGTTCCCGGAGCTACTGCTCTTCAAGTAGCTACCTATGTAGGGCTTAAATTAAGAGGCATTTTAGGAGGTTTATGTAGTTTTTTAGGTTTTGTTTTGCCTGCATTTTTGCTAATATTAGTGCTTTCCTGGGTTTATACTACTCATCAGCATCTGCCTCAGGTTGCTCAAATATTTAAAGCCTTAAGAGTTGCAGTTGTTGCAATTGTTGCAAAAGCTTTTTTTGATTTCTTTTTGCCAATTTCTCGGAAAGTAAAAGAGGTAAGCATAGCTTTTTTGGCTTTTATTCTTTTTTCCTTAGGTGTAAATCCATTTTTAATAATTTTTACCTGCTTTTTGTTTTCGCTTTTAATATTTAAAGATAAAGGTATAGCCTCTCAAGAGGATCTTTTTATTATTAATTGGAAAAGGATTTTTTTACTTAGTCTTTTTCCATTTTGTTGCCTGGGAATTTTGTACATATTTTTTCCAAAATATTTTAATCTTTCCTTTGTTATGATGAAAGTAGATGCTTTTGCTTTTGGAGGAGGGTATGCTTCTTTACCCCTTATGCTAAGTGAAGTTGTTGATAAGTATGGTTGGATGAGTAAAACTGTATTTATGGATGGTATAGCTTTGGGACAGATTACACCTGGCCCAATAATTATTACTGCAACTTTTGTTGGTTTTTATACCTTAGGAATTATAGGTGCTATTGTTGCCACTATTTCAATTTTTACTCCTTCTTTTGTAATAATTTCTATTGCTTCAGAACTCCAGTCAAAGATTCGCCATTCAGTTTGGTTCGTAAGAGCCAAAAGAGGACTGATTGCTTCTTTTTCAGGACTACTACTGTTTGCAGAACTAAAATTTATAGGAGGAATTGATTGGAATTTATTTAAGATAATTTTTGCTTCAGCTTTAACATTAGCACTTTTAAAAAGGGTAAATATTTTGTGGATAGTTGCTTTTACTGTAATTTTGTCTTTTTTTGTTCCCTTTTAGTATTTTTTATAAAAAAACAAACCCCTCTTGACAGATTAAAAGTTTACATTAAATTTTATTTCTGCTTAGTTGATCTTTTAAATTGTTAAATAATAAATTTTCCGTGAAACTCTTGAAAAGCCAAGATTTTTAGATAAGCTATCCAATAGCTTGAGAAATAAAACATAATTCCCTTCCCTCTGCGAGGGGTTAGGAGGGAAGGATAATTTGTTTGTCAACCAAAATTTTGGGTTGACAAATTGATTGATTGTGTTATCATTCAATATTTGAAATAGGAGTTATTTGTTCTTTTAAAATAAATTTTTAAATTTTTCAAAAAAGGTCTTGACAGAAATAACTTTTGTTTTAAATTATATAGTTGTCAACGATAAGAGAATGATCTTTGAAAATTGAATAGCGCCTGTGAGGGACCCGCAAGTTATTTGAAAACTTGCGGCCGCACCTACTGTCAACAGTAGGTGCGTATGAGCCGGGAAGTTTTTCCTGAGGGTTTGATCCTGGCTCAGGGCGAACGCTAGCGGCGCGCCTAACCCATGCAAGTCGTGCGGGAAAGGGTTTCGACCCAAGTACCGCGGCAGACGGGTGAGTAACACGTGAGTAACCTGTCCCCGGGTCTGGGATAACCACCCGAAAGGGTGGCTAATACCGGATAAAGTCACCAGGCGCAAGTCTGGTGATGAAAGGGGGCCTCTGCATAGCAAGCTCCTGCCTGGGGAGGGGCTCGCGGCCCATCAGGTAGTTGGTGGGGTAACGGCCCACCAAGCCTACGACGGGTAGCCGGCCTGAGAGGGTGGTCGGCCACACGGGCACTGAGACACGGGCCCGACTCCTACGGGAGGCAGCAGGGGGGAATCTTGGGCAATGGGCGCAAGCCTGACCCAGCGACGCCGCGTGGGGGAAGAAGGCCTTCGGGTCGTAAACCCCTGTTCTGGGGGAAGAACCCTGGTTTAGTGAATAGCTAAGCCAGGCTGACGGTACCCCAGGAGAAAGCCACGGCTAACTGCGTGCCAGCAGCCGCGGTAATACGCAGGTGGCGAGCGTTGCCCGGAATCACTGGGCGTAAAGGGTGCGTAGGCGGCCGGACAAGTCGTAGGTCAAAGCCCGGAGCTCAACTCCGGAAAGGCCTACGATACTGTCTGGCTTGAGGGCCGGAGAGGCTGGCGGAATTCCCGGTGTAGGGGTGAAATCCGTAGATATCGGGAGGAACACCGGTGGGGAAGCCGGCCAGCTGGACGGTTCCTGACGCTGAGGCACGAAAGCGTGGGGAGCAAACCGGATTAGATACCCGGGTAGTCCACGCCGTAAACGATGGGCGCTAGGTGTGGGGGGTTAAACCCTCCGTGCCGAAGCTAACGCGTTAAGCGCCCCGCCTGGGGAGTACGGCCGCAAGGCTGAAACTCAAAGGAATTGACGGGGGCCCGCACAAGCGGTGGAGCACGTGGTTTAATTCGATGCAAAGCGAAGAACCTTACCTGGGCTTGACATGCCAGGGTTGTACCCCGGTGGAAACACTGGGGGAGCCTGAGATTTTTCTCAGGCGCTCTGGCACAGGTGCTGCATGGCTGTCGTCAGCTCGTGTCGTGAGATGTTGGGTTAAGTCCCGCAACGAGCGCAACCCCTGCCCCTAGTTGCCAGCGGGTAATGCCGGGCACTCTAGGGGGACTGCCGGGGATAACCCGGAGGAAGGAGGGGATGACGTCAAGTCCTCATGGCCCTTATGCCCAGGGCTACACACGTGCTACAATGGGGGGTACAGAGGGTTGCGAACCCGTAAGGGGGAGCTAATCCCAGAAAGCCCTCCTCAGTTCGGATCGGGGTCTGCAACTCGACCCCGTGAAGCCGGAATCGCTAGTAATGGCGGATCAGCATGCCGCCGTGAATACGTTCCCGGGCCTTGTACACACCGCCCGTCACACCACGGAAGCCGGTCCTACCCGAAGTCGCTACCCTAACCTGCTTCAGCAGGAGGGGGGCGCCTACGGTAGGGCTGGTGACTGGGGTGAAGTCGTAACAAGGTACCCCTACCGGAAGGTGGGGGTGGATCACCTCCTTTCTAAGGAGAAAATATAGGGTCCTGAGCAGGCGCTATTCAATATAAATTTTTGATCTTTGAAAAATATTGGTGAACGGATTACGGGCCTATAGCTCAGCTTAGGTTAGAGCGCACGCCTGATAAGCGTGAGGTCGGAGGTTCGAATCCTCCTAGGCCCATTCTCTTATTTTTTAGAGAATGGGTTTAGGAGGAAGAGTGGGGGTGTAGCTCAGCTGGGAGAGCGCCGGCTTTGCACGCCGGAGGTCGACGGTTCGAATCCGTTCACCTCCACCACTTAAAGATAAGTGGTGGATAATTTAGATCTTTGACAAGTGAATAGAGGTATCCTTTGGCATCTTTAAGCTGGTTACTGTAGCCAAGCTACTAAGGGCTGGCGGTGGATGCCTCGGGTGCGGGAGGCGATGAAGGGCGTGGTAAGCTGCGATAAGCCCCGGGGAGCCGCAAACAGGCGTTGATCCGGGGATGCCCGAATGGGGAAACCCACCTGGGGGAATGCCCAGGTATCCATGGGTTAAAAGCCCATGGAGGCGAGACCGGGGGAAGTGAAACATCTCAGTACCCCGAGGAAAAGAAATCAACCGAGATTCCCTGAGTAGCGGCGAGCGAAAGGGGAGGAGCCTAAACCAGGCAGGTGTCTAAGCCCGTGGGCGTTGCCTGTCTGGGGTCGTGGGACTACACCGGAGGAGGCCACGGACTCCTCGGGGAGTTACAAAACCGCTCCTTTAGCCGAAGGCGCCTGGAATGGCCCGCCAGAGAGGGTGAAAGCCCCGTAGGCGAAAAGGGAGCGGTCTCCCTGGGTGTAGATCCCGAGTAGCACGGGACACGAGGAATCCCGTGTGAATCAGGGGGGACCACCCTCCAAGGCTAAATACTACCCGCACACCGATAGTGCACTAGTACCGTGAGGGAAAGGTGAAAAGAACCCCGGGAGGGGAGTGAAATAGAACCTGAAACCGCCAGCCTACAAGCGGTCGGAGGGGAGCTTTGCTCCCTGACGGCGTGCCTTTTGCATAATGAGCCCGGGAGTTGTCGTCAGCGGCAAGGCTAAGCCGTTGAGGCGGAGCCGTAGCGAAAGCGAGTCCGAATAGGGCGTTAAGTCGCTGGCGGCAGACCCGAAGCGGGACGATCTACCCATGGCCAGGGTGAAGGTGGGTTAAACCCCACTGGAGGCCCGAACCGGTGGAGGGTTAAAACTCCTCGGATGAGCTGTGGGTAGGAGTGAAAAGCTAATCGAGTCCCGTGATAGCTGGTTCTCCCCGAAATGCATTGAGGTGCAGCCTCGGGTGGTCGCTGCCGGGGGTAGAGCACTGTTTGGGCTAGGGGGCTTAACGGCCTACCAAACCCAGGCAAACTCCGAATACCGGCAAGCGTAGCCCGGGAGTGAGTCTTAGGGCGCTAACGTCCTAGGACGAGAGGGCAAGAACCCAGACCGCCAGCTAAGGCCCCCAAGTCCTGGCTAAGTGGGAAAGGAGGTGCCCCTGCTTAGACACCCAGGATGTTGGCTTAGAAGCAGCCATCATTTAAAGAGTGCGTAACAGCTCACTGGGCGAGCGGGGGTGCGCCGAAAATTACTCGGGGCTTAAGCCAGGCGCCGAAGCTGCGGGCCTGCGTGCATAGAGCACGCAGGCGGTAGGGGAGCACTCCGGTTGCCGATGAAGGTAGTCCGTAAGGACTACTGGAGGTTCCGGAGGAGAGAATCCGGGCACGAGTAGCGATAAGGAGGGTGAGAATCCCTCCCGCCGTAAGCCCAAGGTTTCCTGGGGAAGGGTCGTCCGCCCAGGGTTAGCCGGCCCCTAACCCGAGGCCGAAAGGCGTAGGGGATGGGAAGTGGGGTTAATATTCCCCCGCCACCAGGGTGGAGGCCAAGGGGTGACGCAGGAGGGAAGGGCTCCGGGGCTATATGGTTGGCCCTCCAAACCTCTAGCCCGATGATGGACCGAGGCAAATCCCGGTCCGGAGGGTGAGGGGGAGTAAGTAACCGCAAGCTACGGCTTGCGGGAAGGAGCTCGGACCACACTGCCAAGAAATAACCTCGTGGCCGTTGAAGCCCTGGTGACCGTACCGCAAACCGACACAGGTGGGCGGGCTGAGTATGCTCAGGCGCGTGGGGTAACCCTGGCTAAGGAACTCGGCAAATTGGCCCCGTAACTTCGGGAGAAGGGGTGCCCGCGTGTAGGTGTAGGTCCTCGCGACCGAAGCCGAGGCGGGTTGCAGGGAACCGGCGGTGGCGACTGTTTACCAAAAACACAGGGCTCTGCTAACTCGTAAGAGGACGTATAGGGCCCGACGCCTGCCCGGTGCTGGAAGGTGAAGGGGTGGGGTTAGCGGAGGATTATTCTTCCGCGAAGCTCTGCCCTTAAGCCCCAGTAAACGGCGGCCGTAACTATAACGGTCCTAAGGTAGCGAAATTCCTTGTCGGGTAAGTTCCGACCTGCATGAATGGCGTAACGACTGCCGCGCTGTCTCGGCCAGGGGCCCAGCGAAACTGTAGTCTCGGCGAAGATGCCGAGTACCCGCGGTGGGACGGAAAGACCCCGTGGAGCTTTACTGCAGCTTGGCATTGAATCTTGGGGTAGGATGTGCAGGATAGGTGGGAGGCTGTGAAGCCGGGGCGCCAGCTCCGGTGGAGCCACCGGTGAGATACCACCCTTCCTGCCTCAGGGTTCTAACCTGCGGGAGTTAGCCTCCCGAGGGACAGTGCCTGGCGGGCAGTTTGACTGGGGCGGTCGCCTCCTAAAAGGTAACGGAGGCGCCCAAAGGTCCCCTCAGGTGGTATGGAAATCCACCGTTGAGTGTAAGGGCATAAGGGGGCTTGACTGCGAGGCCGATAGGCCGAGCAGGGGGGAAACCCGGGCCTAGTGACCCGGCGGTCCTGAGTGGAAGGGCCGTCGATCAACGGATAAAAGTTACCCCGGGGATAACAGGCTGATCGCTCCCAAGAGTTCACATCGACGGAGCGGTTTGGCACCTCGATGTCGGCTCATCCCATCCTGGGGCTGAAGAAGGTCCCAAGGGTCGGGCTGTTCGCCCGTTAAAGGGGTACGTGAGCTGGGTTCAGAACGTCGTGAGACAGTTCGGTCCCTATCCACCGCGGGCGCAGGAGGCTTGAGGGGAGCTGCCCCTAGTACGAGAGGACCGGGGTGGACGCACCTCTGGTGACCCGGTTGTTCCACCAGGAGCAGAGCCGGGTAGCCATGTGCGGAAGGGATAACCGCTGAAAGCATCTAAGCGGGAAGCCCACCCCAAGATAAGGCCTCCCGTGGACAGGGCAACCTGTCCCCTGAAGGGCCCAGGGAGACTACCTGGTTGATAGGCCGGAGGTGGAAGCCCAGCAATGGGTGGAGCCGACCGGTACTAATAGCCCGTGCGGCTTGGCTGCAGAACCAGCTTAAAGATCCAAAGGATACCCTATTCACTTGTTTAAAATATTTTAGATTTCCCGGGTGCCTATACCGGAGGGGAAACACCCGTTCCCATTCCGAACACGGTCGTTAAGCCCTCCAGGGCCGATGGTACTGGGGCGTTACCGCCCTGGGAGAGTAGGTCGGTGCCCGGGATTTTTTTATTTAATAGCTCCTTACTTTGATCAATAATAAATAATATGAGATTTTTTTTTAAATATTTAGGTGTTTTATCTTTATTTATCTTTTTTATTCTTTCTATTCTAATTTTCGTTTCTTTTTTATATCTAAAAGTCAGTTTGCCCAGTATCTCTAAGCTTAAAAATTACCATCCTCAACAAACCAATATAGTTTATGATATAAATGGAAACATTATAGCTTTCTTGGGTCCTGTTCGTAGAATTTATGTTCCCTTAAAAGATATTCCTCCTCATGTAATAAAAGCTTTTCTTGCAGCCGAAGATGCTCATTTCTATGAACATAGAGGTATAGATTTTTTAGGAATGTTAAGAGCTTTATATAAAGACATTATACATGGCAAAATAGTTCAAGGTGGAAGCACTATAACCCAACAAGTTGTTAAATCTCTGCTTTTATCTCCTGAAAGAACCATAAGAAGAAAAATAAAAGAAATATTTTTAGCCTGGCAAATTGAAAAATATTTAACTAAAAATCAAATACTTACTATATATTTAAATCAAATCTATTTAGGAGAAGGAGCCTACGGGGTAGAAGCAGCAGCTTTAACTTATTTTAATAAACATGTCTGGGAGTTAAATCTTAGTGAAGCAGCAGTTTTAGCAGGTCTTCCAGCAGCTCCAAGTAAATATAATCCTTTAAGAAATTATAAATTAGCCCTTGCTCGTAGAAACTACGTTTTAAAAAGAATGGCAGAAGAAGGTTTTATATCTTGGAAAAAAGCTCAGATACTCTCTGCTCAGCCTATAAAATTAAATCCAAGAAATATAAGTATTCCTGCTTATGCAGCTTATTTTATAGATGCTATGAAAGAAGAATTAGAAAAAATTCTGCCTTCTGAGGTAATTAAACAGGGTGGATTAAGTATTTATACTACCTTAGATCTAAAATGGCAAAAAAAAGCTTATGAAAATGCTATAAAAACTTTGAATTCTCTTTTTCCAAATAGAAAGTCTCCTGAAATAGCTATAGTGTGTATAGATAATCAGGATGGGGGAATCAGGGTTCTAATTGGTGGAAAAAACTATCTTAAATCATCATATAACCGTGCCATTTACGCTAAGCGTCAGCCTGGTTCAGCTTTTAAACCCTTTTTATGGGCAAAGGCTATAGATGATGGGATTTTAACTCCTGATGCAATAGTTCCTGATGAACCTTTATACCTGCCAGGAATAAATAATGGTAAAGATTGGGCTCCCAGAAATTATGATGGAAAATACTTAGGCCTTATTCCTTTAAAAGATGCTTTAGCTTATTCAAGAAATACAGTAGCTGTCAGAATTGCACTTATGTTAGGTCTTGATAGAATTGCAGATATATTAAATAAACTTGATCTTAAATTTAACAAAATTTTAAATTATAGTATAGCCCTGGGAACTTATGAGGTAACACCTTTAGAATTAACCAGATCTTTTACTATATTCCCAAATATGGGAAATATGGTAACTCCTAAATTTATAGAAGAAATATATGCAGGACTTATTCATAAAAATCCTAAACCTATATATAAAAGCAAGATAATTATAAAACCTGTTATATCTGAATATACCGCTTATATAATGAATGATTTTCTCCAGGCTGTAGTAGAGTATGGAACAGGAAAGTGTGCTCAAGCTTTAGGAGTTCCTGTGGCAGGTAAAACAGGTACCACTCAGGAATATAAAGATGCCTGGTTTATAGGTTATACCCCCTTTTATACATGCGGAGTTTGGGTAGGGTATGATAAAAAAAGAAGCTTAGGTAGAGGAGAAACCGGTGGAAAAGTAGCCTGTCCTATTTGGTTAAGTGTAATGAAAAGTATTAACCATGTATCGCAACAATTCCCAGTTTATATTTCCATCCCTGAAGAAGAAAATACAATTTTACAAAATTCAACCACTGAAAATCTATTAAATGTATTTAATTAGAATATAGAAATTTCTTCTTCTAATTTTTGAAGCTTTCTTGGCAATCTTTCTATATTATCTTTTCTAAAAGTAATAATTTCAAATTTAGAATTCAAAGATTGATGAAGTTTATCTAAAACATCTTTTACAGGCTCTTTAAACCTTATAAAAACTCTCCTTTTACAAGCATCACTATAACAAAGCTCATCTTTCCAGCTTAATAAACTATAAATTTCTATATTTAATTTTTCAAAAATTTCTAAAACATCTTTTATTTCTAAATAAGAATTTACTATTAAACTCACCTGATAAGGACTTTGGTAAACTCCGGTGATATTTACAAAAATTTTAAAAATATCTGTTTGAGTAATAATTCCTACTACAAAACCATCTTTATTAATTACAGGTAATCCAGAAATTTTATTTTCTAACATTAAAACAGCAGCATATTCTACAGTATCATCAGGATATACTACAATAGGATCCTTAGTCATAATATCTTTAACTTTAATTTCAGAAAGTAAATAATAGAATTCATGAATATCAAAGGCTGTAATTTTAGAAGGAGTAGCTTCTCTTATATCTGAGATAGTTATTATACCAATCAATTTTCCATTTTTAGTAATGGGAATTCTGCGGATTTTAAATTCTTTTAAAATTTGAATAGCTTTAATAACAGATTCATTTTCATCAAGTGTTATAACTTCTTCTGTCATCCAATGTTGTACTAATAACATTATTAAAAACCTCCTAATTTATGAATTAGGTGTAGCATAACTATGTAGTCCTGATAATAAAAAGTTTACTCCAAAATAAGTAAAAAGTACAGAGGCAAAACCTATTATGCTTAACCATGCCATTTTTTTTCCTCTCCAACCTCTGGTTAGACGAGCATGGATAGTACCTCCATAAATAAGCCAAGTAATAAAAGACCAAGTTTCTTTTGGATCCCAGCTCCAATAACTGCCCCAAGCTTGTTCAGCCCAAACTGAACCTGTTATAATTCCTAAGCTAAGCCAGAAAAATCCAAAAAGAATAAGTCTATACATCAAATTATCTAAGGTTGTAGGAGAAGGAAGATAGTTTTTAAAATTACTTTTGCTACTTAGTAGATAAAAAATTCCCAAAGCAAAAGCTACAGCAAAGGCACCATAACCTAAAAAACATGTAATAACATGTGCTATAAGCCAGTTACTTTTTAAAGCAGGAAGAAGGGGTTTTATCTCTGCATCAGCTTTTAAAGAGGCATAAGACATAATAAAGCTCGCTACCAAAAAAACTATACTTCCAAAAATTTTTGTAGGTAATTTAAATTCTAAAAATAAATAAATACCAGCAGTACAAAGCCCAAAAAATACCAAAGATTCATAAAGATTAGATAAAGGTATATAACCAAAGCCAGCTTGATGAGTTTGAATCCATCTAACTATAAATGCTAAAAAATTTAATATAAAACCACTCCAGCCTATAGTAGAACCTACTAATGCTCCTAATTCCCATTTAAAAATCCAGTATATTAAATAAATTATACCAGCTAATAAATATATAAAAGTACTTAAACTAAATAGCAAACTGTTTTCAGGAAGCAAAGTATGAGTCCCGAAAGCGCTTAAAGCATAAATTAAAATAGCTAAAATACAGCCTATAAAAAAATTTTTAAATTGCATTTAATATACCTCCTGCAATTTTTAACTTAAATATACTTAGAATTTTATAAAAAACAACTTTTTTCTAAGTAGATATTATATTCAAAACTTTCAATAAAGGCAAAAGTTTATGACAGATCTCAATCCACTCTTTTTTCCCCTCTTCAACTTCATCCATAAATTTTTCAAGCTCTCTGGTAAATTCTTCAGATACATATTCTTCATAATTAGATTTTAAATAATTGTAAACCTCTTTTCCTAAGGGGGTAGGTACTAATCCACCATTTTTAAGTTCATAAACATAATACCTTTGTAATAAAGTAGAGACAATTTCAGCATAAGTAGAGGGTCTTCCCAGGCCTCTTTTTTTCATTTCTTGAATAAGAGAACCCTGATTATAAAGAAAAACCTTAGGAACTTTAGTATATTGCACATTTTCAGGATATAAATTTTTTGAGGATTTGAAAAGTTGGGGCTTGGTCCAGAAGTATTCATATCCAGGTTCAATAATATCCAAAATAAGGGTTTCTTTCCAAGAATAAGAAGGGAGTCTAAATTCAAATACGCCTTTTAAAACTTTTGTTTTTCTGGTCTGGCTTGCCATAAATCTTCTAAAAATTATATCATAAAGCTTAAAACTATCCTTAGGCTTTTTAAAAGTTAAAAGACCATGTGCTACTCTTAGTTTAATTTCAGTTAAATCCCAAGGTCGGGTAGGTCTTATACCTTCATGTGCCCCCTCACTATACCATTCTCTTGGAAAAAAATATTCTTCTCCCAAAATCTGAGTAATGTATGGTTTGGCTACTTGATAGCGTCCTACATCTGAAATTCTTGTAGAATCTGTTCTATGATAAGTGATTAATCCAAGTTCAAAGAGTTCCTGTAAAAGCTGCATAGTGTAAGCTGAAGAAAATTTAAAAAAATGAAAGGCCTCTTCTAAAATTGTATCTGTAGTGTACGGAGGAGGTGGTGAGATTTCATCTTCAAATCGTTTAATTTCTACTATATTAAGCTTGGGAAATTCCTCTAAAATTTTTTTAGCTAATTCCTTATCTTCAAGTTCAATAGAAAATTTATTTCCATTTAATTCAAAACTTATTCTGTATTTGTGTTGTTTAGCTAATTCTGCTCTTTCTATAATCCACCCAAGCACAGGAGTTTGAACTCTGCCAGCAGATAAATAATGTTTTTTAAAAACCTTCCATAATTGTTGAGAGAGGGAAAACCCTACCCACCTATCTGCTACACGTCTTGCTAACTGGGCTTTAACTCTATACAAATTTATTTCTTGAGGAGACTCTAAAGCTTTTCTTAAAGCTCTTTCTGTAACTTCATGAAATTCCAATCTTTTTATATTAGGTTGAAAGGGTTTTAAATTTATATATAAATCATAGGCAATTTTTTCTCCTTCTGCATCAGGATCTGAGGCTACAAAGGTCTTGTCAGCGCAAAAAGAAAGAGTTCTTAAAACCTCAATGATTTCTCCTTTATCAAATATTTCTTTACCATTCTTTGGTTTTTCATCTACATACTGTTCTCCTGTCTCTTTGTCAATTTTAATGGTACCAAACACAGGATAAAATTTTCCATTAGATTTTAAAACCCCAAATATACCCTTTTTTCTGGAAAGATTAAAAACATGCCCCAAAGAAGCACAAATAGAAAGCAAAGTGTTTTCCATAGGTATTTCATAAACCCAGACATTTTTAATTCTTCTAATAGATGGTTTTCCAAAAAAATTCGCAATAGTTTTGGCTTTATGAGGAGATTCTACAATAATAAGATAATTTTTGAAATCTATTTTTTCTTTAATTAACTTTTGTCTTTCTTCTTTTATTTTTTTATCCAGCTTTAAAGCCTCTTCAAAATTTATCTCTTTAATTTCTGTCTCATCTCCTAAATAAAACCTAAGGCGTTTTTTAAGGCTATTTAAAGCCTTAAAATTATCAACTAAAATAATAGAAAGCCCTGGTAAAAGCCCTCTTGTAGTTAATCTTGAAACTCTACCAGATGCTTGTAGATAAGAAGAGGCATTTCCTACTATCACATTATAACTTCCATCTTCATCCCTTTCTAAAAAGACCTCATCACTTTTTTCAAGTTTTTTTATAAATTCTGAATTGTTAAGTTTAGATTCCAAAAACTCTTTTATAGAAAGTATTTTCTTATAAAGACCTTCATATTGAGACACTTGTTCTTCTTTTAAAGTTAAATATCTTTTTAAATAAGCTATATAAGAAAGAGCAGTTATTCTTTCTTCATCTTCAAAAAGAGGCATTAAAGAAAGAGTTATATTATGAAGAAATTGAGGAGAAATAGAAAGTGAAAAACCTTCTTTACTTTTTGAAAGCGGAAAAACATGCTTGGGAACTCCTAAAAAAATGACATACCTTAAAATTTCAGGAAGATCTACACCTCTTACCAAAGGATTACTTATATGACATAATCCTATAGCTACATCTACTTCTTTATTTTTTAAAGCATTTAAAAGATCTTTTTCCTTAGCCTCTAAATAAGAAATAACTTTATAACCTTTATCTTTTAAGTAATTAGTGGCAATTTCTACATAACTTCTTCCAAAAGCTTCTTCTATAAATAAAAGCCCACCTTCTTTTAAATATTTTATAAGTTTTTCAGCTTCCTCAAGAAGTTTATAAAAAATAAGATCTTTTTTATCTTTTGAATTTTCTTTTTCTAAATTATTTAAATCTACAGATATATAAGAGTCTATTACCTTTCTTAAAGTAGAAACAAAACGGGTTATCTCAAAACCAAGAAGGTTTTGGAAAAGAAGAACTCTGTTAGTTTTAGGCTTAAGAGTGGCAGAAGAAACTATAAGTTGCTTTAATTTGTTTTTATGTTTTTCCTTTATTTTAAGAAGTTTTTCATAATCTTTTTCATTCTTATTTCTTTTTAAGGCTAATTCTATCTCTTTTTTGGAAAAACCAAGTAATAAAAATAGGTTATCTACATTTTTACCGCTTTTTAAAAAAGAATCCACATCATCTACAAAAATAAAAGAAAAATCTATATTTTTCAAAAGATCAAAATTTCTATGCATAAAGGCAGAGGTGCAGATAAAAATATTAAATTTACCTTGTTCCAAAAGCTCTTTCTCTTTTTTAGTCCCTGTATAACTTAAAATTCGTTTTGTTTTTAAATAAGGCTCTTTTATTTTTTCTAAATAATTATAAAGTCTTTCTTCTACCTGTTTTACAAGCATTTTAGTTGGGACTATAATAAGGGCTTTTTTAGTGGTAAGAATACTGCTTATCAACCCAAAAGTGGATTTTCCTGTGCCAGTGGGAGCTACTATAGCAAAGGATTCACCTAAAAAAAATCTTTTAGCCCATCCTATTTGTAAAGAAGAAGGAGAGGTTTTTAAGATTTGATTAAAAATTTCTTTAAAAATTTTTACTTTTTTTTCTACTTCACAATAAACTTTTAGATCTTTTAAAGTTTTTTGTGAATCTAAAATATAACATATTTCATTTATATTAAATTGAGATAATTTGGATTCTTCATCTAAGCATTTATCACAGGGAAGACCTTTAAAAAGTCTTTCATCAGAAATTATATTATGACAATTGGGACAACCGTTGGCAATATAAAAAAGCATAAAACCTCCTATTCTTTACTTAGCCTGATTCTATTATAATATATAATATTTAAAAACAATAAAAGGAAAATAAAAAAAAACAAGCCAAGGAAAAAATTTTTATGTTGAATTTTATAATTAAAACCAATGATCTTTTTACCAAGCTAAGCATTCTATCTCAGGCTGCTAAATATGATAAAATTTGCACAGGCACAGGAAAAGAATTTAAAACTGATAAAAGCTTTTTGAACGGTATTTATTATACATACCTTTCTAATGGAAAATGTATGCCTCTTTTAAAGATTCTTTATACCAATATTTGTAAAAATGATTGTAAATACTGCTATAATCGGAGAGCTAATGATATCAAGAGAACTATTTTTTCTCCTGAAGAAATAGCAAAACTTAGTGTAGAGCTTTATAAAAAAGGCTATATAAAAGGTTTATTTTTAAGTTCTGGTATCTATCATAGCTCTGATGACACTATGGAGCTTATGATAAAAGCTATAGAAATTCTGAGAAAAATCTACGATTTTAAGGGATATATTCATCTTAAGATTTTACCAGGAACCTCTGAAGAGCTAATAAAAAAAGCTGTAATACTTGCAAATAGAGTAAGCTGTAATATAGAACTTCCAACGCAAAAAAGTTTGAAATTTTTAGCTCCTGAAAAGGATAAGAACGAACTTATAAAAACCTTGGCACTTATTAAAAAAGCAAAACTTGAAATAGAAAAACCTGTTTCCTCCTCTACTCAGCTTATTATTGGAGCAACTCCTGATAATGATAAAACTATTTTAAATTTAGCAAAAAGTTTATATAAAAATAAACTGGTAAAAAGAATTTATTATTCTGCTTATATCCCTGTTAATAATGATCCTGAGCTTCCTAAAATAGATAAACCTCCTTATAGAAGAGAACACAGACTTTACCAGGCAGATTGGCTGATAAGATTTTATGGTTTTTCCTTAGATGAAATTTTTTCTGATAAAGAAAATTTAGACCTTGAAATAGATCCAAAGCTAAAATGGGCTCTTTCTCATCCTGAATTTTTTCCGGTAGATCTTGCTAAATCTGATTATTGGGAATTAATAAGAGTGCCTGGTATAGGAATTAAAACTGCTAAAAAGATTATAGAAATTAGAAAAACTTCTGAAATAAATGAAGGAGTATTAAAAAAGCTGGGAATACCTTTAAAAAAAGCTATGTATTTTATAATAATTAAAGGTAAACCTTTAAAAAGACCAAGTTCTTTTAAAATCAATCAGTTGACTTTTAATTTTTCTTCGGAGAAAAAAAGTGTCCAATTATTTTGATAAGATTGCAGATAAATATGATAAATGGTATCAAACGAAAGTAGGAAACTATGTAGATACTACAGAAAAAGACCTGATTTTTTCTTTGCTAAAAAGTAAAAATGGATTAGCCTTGGATTTGGGTTGTGGAACAGGAAATTACACTTTGGAACTTTTTAAAAGAGGTTTTGAAGTGATAGGAGTTGATATAAGCAAAGAAATGCTAAAAATTGCTAAAAAGAAATTCCCTAAAAGCTTTTTTATAAGAGCAGATGCTTATAAATTACCCTTTAAAAAAGAAACTTTTGATCTTGTTTTAAGTATTACTATGTTTGAGTTTATAAAAAAGCCTGAAGAGGTTCTAAAAGAGATTTATAAAATTTTAAAGCCAGGAGGAGAACTTATTATAGGAACTATGAATGATAGAAGCCTCTGGTTTTTTTTTAAAAAATTTAAAAGCCTGTTTGTAGAAACAGCTTATAGATATGCCAATTTTTATACTCCCAGTGAGCTTAAAAAAATATGTCTTTCCTGTGGATTTAGAGAAATAGAAGTAAGAGGTATTATTTATTTACCTTCATTTTTTCCTTTTTTAAATTTTGCTAAAAAATTGGATAAAAAGCTTGCTAACACTTTTTTAAAAAACATAGGAGCCTTTGTAGTTGTAAGATGTAAAAAATGAGATAAGGAGTAATTTTTATGAAAATAAAAGATCTAATTTATTTAGATTACAATGCTACCACACCTTGTTTATCAGAGGTAATAGAAGCTTTTAAGCTTTATTCCTTAGAATATTTTGCAAATCCAAGCTCAGGACATAAATTTGGTATATTTGTAAAAGAACATTTAGAAAAGTTTCGCCAGAAAATAGCAGAACTTATAAATGCTGAACCAGAGGAAATCTATTTTACTTCAGGAGGAACAGAGTCTAATCATTTAGCTCTATTTGGAATAGCTTTAGCCAAAGAAAAAGGGCATATTTTAGTAAGTGCTTTTGAACATCCCTCAGTTTTAAATCCGGCTGCAAAGCTTTTAGAACTTGGTTTTGATGTAGATTTTATACCTGTTAATTCTCAGGGTTATGTAGAACCTGGAGAAATAGAAAAACGCTTAAAATCTGATACTATATTAGTTTCTGTAATGTTTGCTAATAATGAAATAGGAACAATCCAGCCTGTAAAAGAAATAGCCCAAATCTGTAAAGAAAGAAAGATTATATTTCATACTGATGCCTGTCAGGCTGTAGGAAAAATTCCAGTTGATGTAAAAGAAATTAGATGTGATCTTTTAAGCATGGCAGGACATAAAATGTATGCTCCCAAGGGGATAGGAGCTATTTTTATCAGAAAAAGTGTTGATATTTCTCCTTTATTTTTTGGAGGGGGACAGGAAAGAGGAATAAGACCAGGAACAGAGCCAGTAGGGCTTATTGCTGCTCTGGCTAAAGCTGCAGAAATAGCTAAAAGAGATGTGGAAGCTGAAGCAGAAAGGCTTATCTATTTAAGAGAACAATTATACGAAGGCTTAAAAGAAATTTATCCTGAGCTTTATCGTTATGGTATTCCAGAAAAAACTCTACCCAACACCTTAACTATTTCTTTTGTAGGAAAAAAGGGAACTCAAATTTTAGCTGATCTTCATCAGATTTGTGCTTCTACAGGCTCTGCCTGCCATGATAGAAAAGGCTCACACACTCTTTTAGCTTTAAAAGTTAAGCCTGAAATAGCAGAAGGAACTATAAGGTTTTCCTTAGGAAGATATACTAATCTTGAAGATATAGAAAATACACTGGAATTTTTCCGTGAGTATTTTAAATGATATTTAAAAACACAGGACAGATATTTTTAATAAAATCCTTTGATCTTAGCTTAGAAGAAAAATCTTTTTATAAAGATTTAAATTTTAAGCACTTTATATTTTTTAAAGAGCATTTTAAAAGAGATTTTAGAGCTTATTTAGAGAATCTTAAACAGAATTTAAATCTGGGTTTTTTGGCTGTGGATCAGGAAGGGGGAAGGGTTTGTAGGATAGATGGTGATTTCAAGTCCCCCTTAGAAATAGCCAGTTTATATCAGGAAAAAAAGGATGAAAATATAGTAAGATCCTGGGCTAAAAAAATAGCTGAAACAGTAAAGAATTACAACCTTAATTTAAATCTTGCTCCTTGTGTAGATTTGGCGGATGAAAAAGTAGAGGATTTTTTGAGAAACAGAACCTTTGGAAAAGATCCTGATCTTGTTAAAAGACTTGCTAAAATTTTTATAGAGGAACATAAAAAACAAAGTATATTCACTTGTATTAAGCATTTTCCAGGATTAAAAGATATTGAAATAGATCCACATAAAGAACTTCCTTTTAAAGAAAGACTTGATAAGGAAAGTCTTAAAGTTTTTAAATTTTTTATAAAAAAAAATATGTCTTTTATTATGACTACTCATATTTTAATTAAAGAAATAGAAAATATTCCTGTAACTTTTTCTGAAAAAATGATAAGTTTTTTAAGAAAAAAATTGAATTATAAAGGACTGATTTTTACAGATGATTTAAATATGGGGGCGTTAAATAAGTGGGAACTTCAGGAGAGGATTATTTTAAGCATAGCAAGTGGCCATAATATTCTTATTTTTTGTGGATACTGGGAAAATTTAGCTCAAGCTATTTTTGATATAAAATCAGAGTTAGAAAAAAGTCAGATATTAAAAGAAAGACTCAAAGAGAGTCTGTTTGTTTTAAAAAGATATTTTTAAAAGATAAAATATCCACAGGATAATTGATACTAAAAATACAGAAGGTGTAAGATATTTATATACTTTCACCAGATCAGCTTTATAATATTTAGAAGTCAAGATTAAACAGAGATGAAGAGGAGAAAGCATAACTCCCATTAATCCTCCACCGAAAATTAACATAAAATTTAAAGGATTAAAAAAACTTCCCATACCACTGAAATTTAAAAGTAAAGGAAAAACTATAGCAGAAAATCCTAATTCTATACCTACTGCAAAACCTATTATAAAGGAAAGCATAAAAGCAGCAAATGGAATAGGAATATGAAACATTTTTAAATCCTCAAAAAATATTTGAGCAGAATTAGTATAAATAATAAGATGTTTGTAAAACATTACTCCTATAATAAGAAGAAGGATACCAGGATCAAGAGAATTTCTTAAAATCCCTTTTATTTGTGATGGTTTAGGGTGTTTATGAAAATAAAGTAGGGCTATTGTACATGGAATAGTAATCAGAAGTTTTATGTGAAAAAAGAAGGAGAGGATAATTATTAAAATAAGGGGATATAAAGAAGAAATAACAGATTTAAGATCATTTAAATTAAAAGAAGTTTTTGTGCGCATTTTAAAGAAATCTTTCATAAAAATAAAAATCATAATTATCATTGCCAGAGTTATTAAATAATCTGCTTCAATTATCTTTAAAAGTTCGGCATTTGTTATAGTTTTTGCAAGGATAAAGCTTGGGTAAAGAGGCCATACAGCAACCCATAGATGTCTACACCAATAATTTATAAAAGTGGCTTTTACTGGATCCACTTGATATTTTAAAACAAGGTCTTTTATCATTATAGCTGATACTAAAGCTCCTCCAGGCATTGGTAGAAATCCTACTATAGCTGGCAAAATGATTAGACTCATTTTACCAGTAAGTGCTTCAATTTTCTCACTTAGGTTTTGGAATAGACCAAACTCTTGCATAGAGAATCCTAAGATAAAAGCAGAAACAATAAGAACTATAAGTTCTAAAGTGTCTTTAGAAGTAATAGTGATAAGAAATCTTGTTAAAGTTTTTTCTTTAATAGTAAGAAATCCAAGAACAAAAGATCCTATTAATATAGCAAGAGTAACACTCTTTTTAGTGCGAATTATGAAAAGAATTATAAATATAGAAAGAAGCAATGCAAAACATGGATTCATAATGTTTTAAATTATAATACAAATTTTAATAAAAACTTGGATGATATTTGGAAAGAGGTATAATTATTTTAATATCAAAAATAATTGAAAAGGAAATGAAAAATGAGCAAGAAGGTTTTATATGAGGAAGTGGTATCAGCAGTAAAAGAGGGATATATTAAAGCCTGTAAAAAGCTTCCAGAAAATGTAATAAAGTTTTTTGAAGAAGCATTAAAAAAGGAGAAAAATCTTTTAGCAAAAGCTGTTTTTGAGGTATTAATAGAAAACAGCAGAATAGCTGAGAAAGAAGCACTTCCTCTTTGTCAGGATACTGGTATTCCTGTAGTATGGGTAAGAATAGGGGAAAAGATAAAGATTGAGAATTTAGAGAAGGCTATTAATGAAGGTTTAGCTTTGGCTCAAAAAGAAGGGTATCTCAGAGCTTCTGTTTGTGATCCTCTTACCAGAAAGAATACAGGAACAAATACTCCTGCTGTAATTCATTATGAAATTGTGCCAGAAGATATATTTGAAATAGAACTTTTGCCAAAGGGATGTGGAAGTGAGAATATGAGTGCTCTTGCTATGTTATCTCCTTCAGCTGGTGTTGAAGGGATTAAAAATTTTGTAATAGAAACAGTTAAAAAAGCAGGACCTAATCCTTGTCCACCGGTTATTGTAGGAGTAGGGATAGGAGGAGATTTTGAAAAATCTGCACTTTTAGCCAAAAGGGCTTTATATAGAGAAATTGGTGCTTTAAATTCAGATCCAGAAATTGCAAAAATAGAGAAAGAACTTTTAGAAAAAATAAATACTCTTGGTATAGGTCCTTTGGGTTTTAAAGGAAATATCACATGTTTAGCAGTGCATATAGAAACTCATCCCTGTCATATAGCCAGTTTACCTGTGGCTGTGAATATACAATGTCATTGCGCGAGAATTTTTAAAATAAAATTTTTATAATGGAAAAATTATGAAAGCTTTTCTGAAATATTTTTTAATTTTTTCAGTTTTAGCCTTTTGGGGATGTGGAAAAAAAAGTCCACCTTTATCTATAGAACAGAGTATCCCCAAGGATATTTATTTTGAGGTTAAAGCAACTCAGGCAGGTTTTGAACTACTTATTAATTTACCTACTGAAACAAGAGGAGGATATCCTTTAACAAAAATTAAAAAATTAATTATAGAAAAAAAAGAGATTCCTTTGGATATTCCAAAAGCTAAAGAAAAAGTTTATAAAATAAAACTCTCTCCGAAATTACACTCTGCAGGAAATTTAATAATTTATAATGACTATAAAGTAAAAAATAGATATGCTTACACTTATAGAATAAAAATAGAAAAAGATTTTTTAGTAAAAACTTCATATACAGAACCAATAACAGTTTATTGGCACAATCCACCAGGACTTCCCAAAAATTTTAAAATAATTCCATATGAAAAGAATATGGTTATATTATCTTGGGAAAAACCTGTTCATGATATTTATGGACTTTATTTAGAAGGAACAATTTTTTATGAAATAGAGAAAATTACAGATAGCAAAACAGAGATTATAAAGATAAAGAATAAAAAAGAGTTTTGGGATAAAATAGACTCTTCTCAAAGGACTTGTTATAGTATAAGAGCAGTGCTTAATTTTAGAGGAACTCCTATTCCAGGTCCTAAAATTCCTGAAAAATGTATAAAAATTGATAAATAAACTAAAAATGTTTTTCTCTTTGCGTTTTAAATTTTTGTGGTATAGTTTTTCAAATAAAATTTAATTATCTGGAGTATTGCCTTGATGAAAGTTAAAAATTGGATGATTACAGATTTAATTACTGCTACTCCAAATAATACAGTAGAAGAAGCTATACAATTAATGAAAAAACATTCTATTAGGCATTTACCTATTATGGAAAAAGGAAAATTAGCGGGATTTGTTACAGAAAGTAATCTTAGACCTTATTTGTATCCAGAAAAGCTGCAACTTCCTTTAAAGGAAGTTATGATTTTAAATCCTATTACTATAACTCCTGACACCTCTATTGATGAAGCTGCAAAAATTATCTATAAATATAAAATTGGAGGATTACCTGTAGTTAATCAGGGGAAATTGGTAGGAATAATTACTATAACAGATATTTTAGAAGCCTTTATAGAATTGATGGGGATCTTAAGAGCTTCTTCTCGTTTAGATGTTATTCCTAATAAGGGAAATCTTGATGAAGTTCTGGAAATTATAAGAAAAAGCGGAGGAAAGGTTATTTCTATAGGAATGGATGTTAATCTTGATGGAGAAAAGGTTTATTTTATAAGACTTGAAAAAATAGCCTTAGATAAAATAGCTTCTGATTTAGAAGCTTATGGTCATAAGGTAGTTGCTTTGATAGAATAGGAGGAAATTGATGGAAGAATTTAAAGTGAGAAAAACTATAGAAGAAATAAATAAAAAAATAGAAAAAGGAGAAGCTGTAGTTTTAACTGCAGAGGAGTTCTGTAAATTCGTTAAAGAGGTGGGTCCTATTCAAGCAGCCAAAGAGGTGGATGTAGTTACCACTGGAACTTTTTCTCCTATGTGTTCTTCAGGAGCTTTTATTAATTTTGGTCATACTACACCCACTATTAAAGCCTATAGAGTTTGGCTAAATGATGTTCCAGCTTATGCTGGAATCGCAGCAGTAGATATTTATATTGGAGCTGCAGAACCAAGAGAGGATGATCCTCTAAATAAAGTATTTCCTGGCCAGTTTCTTTACGGTGGAGGCCATGTTATTCATGATCTTGTAGCAGGTAAAAAAATTCATTTAAGAGCTATTGGTTATGGAACACATTGTTACCCCAGAAAATCTTTTGAAACAGAAATAACCATCCATGATTTAGTAAATGCGGTTTTATGTAATCCAAGAAATTGTTATCAAAATTATTGCTGTGCCATAAATTTATCTGATAAGATGCTTTATACTTATATGGGAGTATTAAAGCCTAATTTAGGAAATGCTAATTATGCTACAGCGGGATGTTTATCACCTTTATTAAAGGATCCTTATTTAAAAACTATAGGAATAGGAACTCGGATATTCTTAGGTGGAACTAAAGGTTATGTAATTTGGGCAGGAACTCAATATAAAACAGAAGTTAAACGAACTCCTAAGGGTGTGCCTATTCAACCTGCAGCAACATTAATGGTAATAGGTAATCTTAAAGAGATGAGTCCTGAATGGTTAGTAGGAACAAGTCATATAGGTTATGGTTGCTCTATGGCTGTAGGTTTAGGAATTCCTATACCTATTCTTAATGAACAGATAGCAGAATGGGCTGGTCTTTCTGATGAAGATCTTTTTACTCAAGTAATAGATTATTCCTATGATTATCCTAATGGTATTCAACGTAATTATGGAATAGTAAGTTATGCAGAACTTAAAAGTGGAAAGATAAATATCCTTGGAAAGGAAGTACCTACCTGTCCTGTTTCCAGTTTACCTAAAGCAAGAAAAATTGCAGAAATATTAAAAACTTGGATAAAAAATGGAGAGATGTTGTTAACTGAACCTGTTACCAGTTTACCAGGAGCTACTTTATTTTCCATGAGATAAAAAGGGAGGAATTATGGAAGGATTTTTGTTAATTTTTCAGATAATTTTATCTATATTAATAGTGCTTATTGTATTAGTGAATGTAACAAAAGGTTCTGAATATGGAGCAGTTTTTAGAGGAGCTGAGACCATTTTTGGAGGAGCGGGTCCCACAAGTTTTTTAAATAAAGTTACCATGATTTTGATTGTTTTGTTTTTTTTAAATTCTCTTTTACTTACCAAACTTATTACAGAAAAAAACAAGTCTGTTATGTTTAAAATTCCTCAAGCAACTACCAAAGTAAAAACCCGATCAGAAATTCCTACACCTCCTGAGACTATCCCAGTTCCTCCTAAAAAAGAAGTTAATCCTTCAGAAAATACTTCTAAAAAGTAATTTGGAATGAAAAAAGTTGTTATATTTGGTGCCACTGGTTCCATAGGTAGTTCTACTATAAATATTATTAAAACCTATCCAGAAAAATTTAAAATTTTAGCTATTTCTTGTAAATCACAAATAAAGACATTAAAAAAACTTGCTGAAGAATTTAAAGTTCCCTATTTAGCAGTAGAAAAAGAAAAAGATGCTGTAAATTTAAAAAAATCTTTAAAATACAAAGCCGAAATTTATTATGGAGATGAAGGGCTTAAAATATTAGCAACTTTAAAAGAAGCTGATATTTTTGTTATAGGAATTTCAGGAATAAAGGCTTTAATTCCTACTTATTATTCTTTGCAGAGTGGAAAAAGAGTAGCTATTGCTAATAAAGAAAGTCTTATAGTAGCAGGAGAATTTTTAAAAAAAATAGCCAGAGAATACAATACAGAGCTTATACCTGTAGATAGTGAACACTCTTCTCTTTTTCAGCTATTGCAAAAGGAAAAAAGAAAGAACATTAAGAAGTTAATTCTTACAGCTTCAGGAGGTCCTTTTTATAAAACACCTTTGAAAAAGTTTTCCGAGATCACTCCTGAAGAAGCAGTTTCTCATCCTAATTGGAAAATGGGAGCTAAAATCTCTGTTGATTCTGCTACTCTTATGAATAAAGGCTTTGAGGTTTTAGAAGCCAAAGTTTTGTTTGATTTCCCTTTAGAAAAAATAGAAGTTTTAATACATCCTCAAAGTTTGGTTCATGGTTTAATTGAACTTATTGATGGAAGCTTTTTAATGCACTTAAGTTATCCTGATATGAAAATAGCTATTTCCTATGCTTTAAATTATCCTGAAAGAATAGAACTTCCGGTTAAAAATATAAATTTAGCTGAAATTGGAAACCTAATTTTTGAAAAACCGGATTTTGAAAAATTTCCTTGTTTAAAGTTAGCTTATGAGGTTGGAAATTTAGGAGGGCTTTATCCTTTAATTTTGGAAGCAGCTGATGAAGTAATAGTAGAAGCATTTCTTAATAAAAAAATATCTTTTGATAAAATTCCCTATTTTATTGAAAAAACTCTAAAGGAGTTTAAAATACCTTCTATGAATTTTGAAGCATTAGATATTTTCAAAATTTTAGAAATACATAAAGAAATATGCAACTTTACTCAAGATCTTATTAGAGGACAAACAAAATGATAACAACTGTTTCGGTAGCTCTTGCTGTAATAGGAATACTTATTTTTATACATGAATTTGGGCATTTTTTAGCTGCTAAATTAATGGGAGTAAAGGTTGAAATTTTTTCTTTAGGTTTTGGACCTCGTTTAATAGGCTTTACTATTGGAGAAACAGAGTATAGAATTTCCTTGGTTCCCTTAGGAGGATATGTAAAACTATATGGAGAACATCCTGAAGCAATAATTTCTGGAATAAAAGAAAAAGCCTATGCTTTTAAAAAACCCTGGCAAAAAGCTGTTATTGTAATAGCAGGACCTTTAGCTAATTTTGTTTTACCAATTTTTATTTTTTGGTTTTTATTTGCCGTAGCAGGGTCTTCTATAATTCCAGCAAAAGTAGGAGAGGTCCTGCCAAAATCTCCTGCCAAAAGAGCTGGTATTCAGAAAGGAGATGAGATTATAGAAGTAAATGGGAAAAAAGTCAAATCTTTTGAAGAAATTGTTTTATATTTAAGAACCAATAATAAAGTAAATACAGTTCAATTGAAAATAAAAAGAGGTAATAAAATTTTAGATCTTTATATCAAGCCAGAATATAAAGAAGGTTACAACATTTTTGGTAAAAAGACAAAGATTCCCTTTTTAGGGATAAAGGCAAGCCAGGAAATTATTCATAAAAAATACAATTTTATAAAAGCTTTTGTTTTGGCTTTACAAAAGGTATGGGAGATAACATCTTTAACTTTTATAGCTATTTTTAAATTGTTTACAGGGCAACTTCCTTTTTCTACTCTTGGAGGACCAATTACTATTGGTAAAATAGCAGGGGATACAGCCAGATTAGGGTTTTATCCTTTACTTTCTTTCACAGCTTTACTCTCTATCAATTTGGGTATTATTAATATTTTACCTATTCCTATGCTGGATGGAGGACATTTGGTTCTTCTTGGTATAGAAGCCATAAGAAAAGAACCTCTATCTTTAAAAACTCAGGAGATTATTTTTAAAATAGGTTTAATTTTTATTATTGCTTTAAGTATAGCTGTTTTTTATAATGATATTATTAGATTACTTAGCGGATGGAAGCTCCCTTAATTCTTGCCATAGAAACTTCTGGTAAAACTGGAGGTATAGCTCTATTTAAAGAAAGGCTTCTAAGCAGCGTCTCTTTATCCTCTCAAGAATCCTATTCTAAAGTTATTTTTAAAACTCTAACTTTTATTACAGAGGTTTTAAATTTTTCTTTAGAAGAGGTTGATTATTATGCTATAGATGTTGGTCCTGGTAGTTTTACAGGTCTAAGAATAGGACTTTCAGTTTTAAAGGGATTAAATTTGGTTTATCCTAAGCCTGTAATTCCTTTATGTAGCTTAGAAATATTAGCCACTAATTTTATTAATCACTCTTTACCCCTTGTTAGTTTAGTAAATGCTTATAGCAAAGAAGTTTTTTTAGCTATTTATCAATGGGAGGATTTCAAACTTAATACTAAATTAGCTCCTTGTTGCATCTCTTTAAAAGAGATCTCTAATTATATAAATGAGCCTGCTCTATTTTTAAGTGAAACTTTAGAAATCTGGGATGAGTTTTTTAAAAAGGAATTAAAAAATTTTTATATTAAGCCTGAAATTCCCGTTAATATAAGTGCTGAATTGGTAGCTAAATTGGCTTATTTGAAAATAAAACAAAACAAAGTAGAATTTAAAGATGCTGAGACTCTGTTACCTTTTTATTTGAAATCCTCTGAAGCAGAAAGAAAAAAAGGACTTAAAATAGCATGATTTCATTTTTATTGAAGCGTTTTTTCAGTTTTTTAATTACTCTTTTTGGAATAACTGTTATTAGTTTTTCTATTATTCATTTAGCTCCTGGAGGACCTTTAAGTCCTCTTACAGAATTTAATCCTAAAATAAGCCCTGAGTATAGAGAAAAACTTGTAAAAATGTATGGATTAGATAAACCTCTTTATATCCAATACTGGAATTGGTTGAAAGGGATAATAAAACTGGATTTTGGCAGATCCTTTTCTTTGGATCAAAGACCTGTCTGGGATAAAATTAAAGAAAGACTTCCCATTACTATTTTTATAAATGTTATTTCCTTAGTATTAATACTTTTAATAGCTATACCCCTGGGAGTTTATTCAGCTGTGAAAGCCGAAAGTATTTTTGACAAGGCTGTTACTGTAATTACCTTTATAGGCTATGCTATGCCAAGTTTTTGGTTAGCTATAATATTAATGATGATTTTTGGAGTAAAATTACACTGGCTTCCTGTTTCAGGTCTTCATTCTACAATAGGTTATGAAGAAATGACGAGCTTGCAAAAAATTTGGGACTGGACAAAACATTTAATTTGTCCTTTGTTTGTAGCTACTTTTGGGGGATTGGCTGGTGTTTTAAGATATGTGCGAAACTCTATGGTAGAGGTTTTAAAAGCTGATTTTATACTTTTTGCCAGAGCTAAGGGATTACCTGAGAAAGTGGTAATTTACAAACATGCTTTGAGAAATGCTCTTTTACCTCTTATTACTATCTTAGGTCTATCATTACCAGGTCTTATTGGAGGGAGTGTAATTTTTGAAAGTATTTTTGGGATTCCCGGAGTGGGACAACTTATGTGGCAGGCTGTTATGGCAAGAGATTATCCTGTTATTATGGCAAATTTATTTTTGATATCTCTTCTTACACTCTTAGGAAATTTTTTAGCAGATCTTGGCTATGCCTTAGCTGATCCACGAATTAGACTAAATCATAAAAAATGAAAATTTTAAAAGAACTTTTAAATCATAAAATAGGACTTATTTCCTTATGTATTATTACAATTCTTGCTATTTTAGCTATTTTTGCACCTTATATAGCACCCTATGATCCCTTTGGGATTAATGTAAATGAAATTTTACAACCTCCATCTTTAAAACATCTTCTGGGAACAGACTTACTTGGAAGGGATGTTTTTAGTAGAATGATTTATGCTTCAAGAATTTCCTTAGAGGTTAGTATAGTAGCAGTAGGGATTTCTGTGAGTATAGGAGTATTTTTAGGTGCATTAGCAGGTTATTTTGGTGGTATAGTAGATCAAATTATTTGTAGGTTTATTGATATAATGCTTTGTTTCCCTACTATTTTCTTAATTTTAGCTATTATTGCTTATTTAGAGCCATCTATTTTAACTATTATGATAGTTATTGGATCAACCAGCTGGATGGGTGTTGCTCGTTTAGTTAGGGCTGAGATTTTATCTCTTAAAGAAAGGGATTTTGTTCAGATAGCTAAGGTTTATGGAGCAAGTTCTTTTAGGATAATTTTTAAACATCTTCTTCCTAATGCTTTACCCCCTATCTTGGTTTCTGCTTCTTTAGGTTTGGGACAGGCTATTTTAATTGAATCTGCTCTTTCTTTTCTTGGAATAGGGGTGCAACCTCCTACTCCGTCTTGGGGAAACATGTTAATTGAAGGGAAGGAGACCTTAGAAGTGGCTTGGTGGCTTTCTGTTTTTCCAGGTTTAGCTATACTTATAACAGTTTTAGCTTTTACTCTTTTAGGAGAGACTTTACAAGATATCTTAAATCCAAAGAAAGAGAAATAAAAATATGGTGCCGAGGGCGGGACTCGAACCCGCACGGACTTACGTCCACTAGCCCCTCAAGCCAGCGCGTCTACCAATTCCGCCACCTCGGCGTTACATAATAATATATTATTATTTTATACTTTGTCAAGATTTTATAAAATCAATTATTTAATAAACATAAAATCTTTCTCCTTTGAATGTAACATTTTAAAATTGTAACTACACATCAAACATAAAAGGCTTGATTTTTTTTATAATTGGTTTACATTCAAAAAGTATGGAAGAAATGGATAAAATTGTCAGTCTTAAAGATTGGATTGATTCCTTTTGGAATTTTCAAGAGGAAGATTTAAAATATTTTAAAGGCCTTATTACAAAAAAAAATCCCTTTGATCCAGAAGAGATTTTGGTTAATATAAAAGAGAGAATTAATGCAAGGAAAGTTTTTTATCAAATTTATAAATATTTACCTCGTAAGGACCTACCTTTAAATGAACTGGAATGGGCAGAACAAAAATTAGCAGAAATCCTTGTTAGAGAAGAATTGATTACAGATCTGATTAACAAAACCTTAGAGGTTTTGACCTTTCTTATAGATCAGGACCAGGATAAATCTCTTAATATTTCAGAAATATTTCCTAATTCTTTTATTTTACATTAATAATCTAAAATTATGCTTAAAGATCAGGAAATTTTAAACAGAGCTAAAGAGATTTTGAACACAGAAAAAGAGGGTCTGGAAGAGATAATAAAAAATTTAGATAATTCTTTTGTAAAAGCAGTAAGATTAATTTTAAATACTAAAGGCAGAGTTGTAGTTACAGGGGTTGGTAAAAGCGGGCTTATTGGTAGAAAAATTTCTGCTACTCTTTCTTCTACAGGAACTCCATCTTTTTTTCTGCATCCAGTAGAGGCTTTACATGGTGATCTTGGAATGGTTATTCCTGATGATGTGGTTCTTGCTATTTCCTATTCAGGGAATACCCTGGAGGTATGCGAAATTGTTGCTATCTTAAAGAAAAGAAACATAAAAATCATAGGATTAACAGGAAATTTAGAAAGTAATCTGGCTAAGCTTTCAGATATAGTGATTAATTCTAAAATTCCTAAGGAAGCTTGTCCTTTTAATCTTGCTCCAACTACAAGCACCACAGCAGCCCTTGCTTTAGGAGATGCTTTAGCTATTTGTCTTTTTGAATTGAAAGGTCTGGGATCTGAAGATTTCAGAAGAAATCATCCTGGTGGATCCTTGGGAGAAAGATTAAAGGTAAAAGTTAAAGAAATTATGCTTAAAGATGATAAAATACCTGTGGTTCAGGAAGGCACTTTTTTAAAAGATGCTATTATAGAAATTGATAGAAAAAAATTGGGGTGTGTTTTAATTGTTAATAATTATGGAAATCTATCAGGAATAATTACTGATGGAGATTTAAGAAGAATTCTGTTAAAGTTTCAAAAAATTGATGATTTAAAAGTGGAAGAGGTAATGACTCAAAATCCCAAAATAATAGAGGAAAACCGTTTGGCTTCAGAAGCTTTAGAATTGATGGAAAAACATCTTATCACGGTTCTTCCTGTAGTAAATTTTGATAATAAATTAGTAGGAATTCTTCATTTACATGACATTTTAGGAAAAGGAACCTTTAAATTTACTGTCTAAATAACTTAGCAATTTATTCAAATTTTCCTCAATAGACAACTCTGCTTTAAGAACTACATGACTGAACCATGGTAAATAGGCTTTATAAATTTTGGAGACCTTTTCTAAAAACTCTTTTCTTTCAAAAATACTGAGCTCTTCTTTACGATTGTTTATTCTTTCAAAAGCCAAATCTAAAGGCAGGTCCAAAAATACTATTAAATCTGGAAGAGGCGCTATGGTTTCATTTTCTATTATTAAATCTTTTAAAGATAGCCCTTGTGCACCTTGATAGGCTATAGTAGAAAGGTAATATCTATCAAGAATAATCCATTTACCTTTATTTAAAGCAGGAATTAAAATATTTTCCACATGCCATTTGCGATCTTTTAAAAAATACTCATTAATTTCTGAAACTGAAATGTTCCCATTTTTTAATAATTCTCTGAGTTTTTTACCATAAGGTCCAAAAGTAGGCTCTGCTGATAAAATACAATCTATACCTTTTTCTTTTAAAATTTTAGCTAAAGCTTTGCTAAATGTTGTTTTACCTGCTCCGTCTATTCCCTCTATTACAATAAGTTTCCCTTTTCTAACAAATTCAAGTTTTAGCCGTTCTTTGAGTAAATTTCTATTTTCTTTGGTTAGTTTGCATAAAAAAACTGGTTCATAGTTTCTAACCTTTTTAAGAAATGGGTGATCTGCAAGACCTACAGTTGCTATTAAATAATTTTGAGAATTTAGTAAACTTTCTATAAATTTACAGAATTTATTAGAAAAAGCTTCCATTTTTCCAATCTCATCAATAATAAAAAAACTTTTAGGATCTTTTAATTTTTCAAAAAAATCACTTATTATATTTTCAAGATCATTTAAAAAGACTACATATTTTCCTACACAGGGTTTATTTTTAAATTCTGAAGGATTCAAAAGATTTTTCTTTTTAGCTAAAAGGTATTCCTTTTTGGAATCAAGAAGTTTTATTTTAAAACCTTGTCTCTTTTCTTTTTTTCTGATTTCCTGAGTAATAAATCCATAAAAATTAAAGGGTATTTTATGGTTTTTTAAGAAGTTATACAAAAACTCAGTAAGAGTGGTTTTACCAACTCCTGGTAACCCAGTTATTAAAAATTTTGTCCGAGGGCTATTAAGAAACATTATCTTTTGATAGGTTTAGAGGATAAAAGAACATAAGTTGCTCCCATACCACCATCACAAGGTCTGGCTGAGCAATAAGCTAAAATGTATTTTCTAAAAGGACCTTTTTCAAGCCATTCTTTTACTTTGTTTTTTAAAACTGGTTCTTTTTTTGAAGAAAGACCTCGTCCATGAATAATAAGAACACATTTATCTCCATTTAAAATAGCTCTTTTCATAAACTCTTCAAAAGCAAATTTGGCTTCATCTACAAACATACCTCTAAGATTAAGGGTTCTCTGGACTGAAAATTTTCCTTCTCTCAGGTTTTTTATAATTTGCCTGCTTATACCAGAAGCCTTGCCTTCTATATATTCAGAGGTTAACCAAACTTTAACTTCTATTTTTTCTGGAGGCCAATCTTTTCTTTTTTGCCAAAAAGCTTTTTTTGGAGTAAACCTCCAGAAAAAATTTTTTTCTTTCAAAGGCTGAGATTTTTCAATTACTTCTAACCAATCTCTTTCTTTGCATACTCTTGGCTTTTCAGAAAAACCAAACTCTTTCTTTTTAAAAGAATTTAAGGGGATACCTAAGTATCCCCTTAATTTTTCAAAAGGACGATACATTTTTTATTTTTTTAACCCTTTCTCAAAGATTCTTTCACATTTTTCAGCAGCTGCTTCGGCTTTCTGGGCAGCTTCCTCTGCTTTATTAGCAGCTTCTATAGCTCTTTGAGAAGCCTCCATAGCCTGTTGAGAAGCTTCCATAGCTTCACTTTTATCTATTTTACATTGATTTAATTGGGTTTTCAAAGCCTCCACTTCTGCTTTTAAGGCATTGATTTCATTCTGAACTTTTGTAACATCATCAACAGTTGCCCATTTAGGAGCAGTTTTTTCAGGAGCTTTAACCGGACAGGTGCAACCAAAAGCCAATAGCCCTGCTACGCTAATCCCTGCTAATTTTAATAATAATCTTTTCATAACACACCTCCCTTTTATATTATTAAGCAATATTACATATTATTATATCATTTTTAAAAATTTTAAACCTAATTTTAAAATTTTTAACCCTTTATACAACCCATTGGAAGAAGTTTAGCTACCTTTTTAGTCAACCCTGCTTTACAGGAAGATTCTATTACCTCATTTATATCTTTATAGGCTTCAGGAGCTTCTTCTGCTAATCCTCTTTTGGACTTCCCCATTATAATTATTCCCCTTTTTCTCAGGTCTTCTACTATTTTATTAGCTCTAAAGGACTTTAGAGCCTGATGTCTGCTTAGTGTTCTTCCTGCTCCATGACAAGCCGAACCAAAAGACTTTTTTTCACATTCCTTAGTCCCTACTAAAATATAAGAAGCTGTTCCCATAGATCCACCTATAATCACAGGTTGACCAACTTTTCTATAGGCTATTGGCAACTCTTTTCTTCCTGGTCCCCAGGCTCTGGTAGCTCCTTTTCTATGCACATAAAGTTTTAAAATTTTCCCATTTACTTCATGCTCTTCAACTTTGCAAGTGTTATGACTTACATCATAAAGAACTTTTAAATGAATTCTTGGAAAGAATTTTTTAAATACCAATCTTACTAAATGAGTTATAACCTGTCTGTTAGCCAAAGCACAATTAATCCCGCATATCATAGCTTTGAAATATTTTTGTCCCTCTGGGGAATTAATAGGAGCACAAACTAATTCTTTTTCTTTAATAGGAATACCATATTTTTTAGCTGCTTTAGCTAAAACTGGTAAATAATCTGTAGCAATTTGATGCCCGAGGGCACGAGATCCACAGTGAAAAGTTACTACTACCTGATTTTCAAAAAGACCAAAAGCTTCAGCCACATTTTTATCATATATTTCTGCTACATATTGAATTTCTAAATAGTGGTTTCCTGAACCAAGAGTTCCCACCTGTCTATATTGTCTTTTTTTAGCTTCCATTGAGACATAATCAGGGTCACCTCCGGGCATACAGCCCTTTTCTTCAATATACTCTAAATCTTCCCATTCTCCATATCCCTTTTCTACAGCCCACTTAGCTCCTCCCACCAAAACTTCATCTAACTTAGAAGGAGAAAGCTTTATCTCCCCTTCAGATCCTACCCCTGTAGGAACAGTTTCAAACAGTTCTTTTACCAGTTTTTCTAAAAGGGGTTTTACTTCTTCTTTTATTAAAGGTGTGGTTAAAGTTCTTACACCACAGGAAATATCATAACCAACTCCACCTACAGAAATTATGCCTCCTGCATCTGGATCAAAAGCTGCTACTCCTCCTATAGGGAATCCATATCCCCAATGAGCATCAGGCATAGCAATGGAAGCTTTTACAATACCTGGAAGACTGGCAACATTACTCACCTGCTCATAAACTTTCTCATCCATCTCCTCTATTAATTTTTTATTGGCAAAAATTAAACCAGGAACCCTCATATCTCCTTTTTGCGGAATTTCCCATTCATAATCAGAAATTTTTTTTAATTTTTTCAATTCCATAGAATTTTCTCCTGTTTTTTAAATTTTTTCTAATTTTATTATGTTAAAAATTTATTTCTTAAAATCAAGGGCTTTTTTATTTCTTATTTTGTGGTATAAATTGTAATATGTTTAAAAGAACCACAGTTATAGCTGTTAAAAAGGATAATAAAATTGCTATGGCAGGTGATGGTCAGGTTACTTTGGGAAATACTGTTTTAAAACATAAAGCGAGGAAAATTAGAAGGCTTTATAAAGGCCAGGTTTTAGTGGGTTTTGCAGGTTCTACAGCAGATGCTCTCACTCTTTTTGAAAGACTGGAAAAAAAATTAGAAACCTATAGTGGTCAACTTCTTAGAGCTGCAGTAGAACTTGCTAAGGACTGGAGAACAGATAAAATCCTTAGACGCTTGGAAGCTTTTCTTATTGCTTGTGATAAAAATCATATTTTACTTATTTCTGGTGCTGGAGATGTAGTAGAACCTGATGAAGAGGTAATAGCTATTGGATCTGGTGGTCCTATGGCTTTAGCAGCTGCCAAAGCTATGCTCAGATTTTCCAATCTTTCTGCTAAAGAAATTGCAGAAAATGCTATTAAAATCGCTGGAGAAATCTGTATTTATACCAATTCTGAAATTATTGTAGAGGAGCTATGAGTATTAATAAAGAATTAACTCCAAGAGAGATCGTAAAGGAACTTGATCGTTATATTGTAGGACAGGCTAAAGCTAAAAAGGCTGTAGCTATTGCTATGAGAAATCGCTGGAGAAGACAGCAATTAAAAGGTCCTTTAAAAGAAGAAATTTATCCTAAAAATATCTTGATGATAGGTCCTACTGGGGTTGGTAAAACTGAAATTGCAAGAAGATTGGCTAAACTTTCCAATTCCCCTTTTCTAAAAGTTGAAGCTACTAAATTTACAGAAGTAGGTTATGTAGGTAGAGATGTAGAATCCATGATAAGAGATTTGGTTCATATTGCGGTTCAAATGGTGAGAGAGGAGGAAGAAAAAAAAGTTTTAGAAAAAGCAAGGCAAATTGCAGAAGAGAGAATAGTTGATCTTCTTATTCCTGCTACTTCTTCTAAAGTTGAATATGATCCTTTGACCAAAGAAAAATTTTTAAAAATGCTTAGAGAAGGTAAATTAGATGAAAGATATATAGAAATAGAGATAGAAGCCAGTCAAAAGCCCCCTACTATAGAGATTCTTGCTGCTTCAGGATTAGAAGAAATTGAAATGCAACTCAGAGATATGTTATCCACCTTTCTTCCATTTAAAACTAAAAGAAAAAGAGTAAAAGTAAAAGAAGCTCTGGAAATTTTAACCAAAGAAGAAGCTTCTAAACTTATAGATATGGATAAAGTTATAAAAGAAGCTATTCATAGAACAGAGACAAGCGGAATTATATTTATTGATGAGATAGATAAAATTGCCAGTAGAGTCGATGCTCACGGACCTGATGTTTCCAGAGAAGGAGTGCAGAGGGATCTTCTTCCTATTGTAGAAGGAACTACTGTTAATACTCGTTATGGTATGGTAAAAACAGATTATATTCTCTTTATAGGAAGCGGAGCTTTTCATATTGCTAAACCTTCTGATCTTATCCCAGAACTTCAAGGAAGATTTCCTATCAGAGTGGAGCTTGATCCTTTAACTAAGGAAGATTTTGTTAGAATTCTTACAGAGCCAGAAAATGCTATTATTAAACAATATCAAGCACTTTTAGCTACAGAAAGCATTACTCTTGAGTTCACCCCAGAAGCTATAGAAGAACTGGCTCAAATTGCTTTTGAGATAAATCAAAGAATGGAAAATATAGGAGCAAGAAGGCTCTATACTGTAGTTGAAAAAGTCTTAGAAGATATCTCTTTTGAAGCACCTGATATCGCTCCAACTAAAATTGTTATTACATCTGAATATGTAAGAGAAAGATTGGAAAATATTGTTTCTGATGAAGAAATTGTAAAATTTATTTTATAGGCTTTACATAAAGATCATAAACTCCTGTTTTTTTAATTTTAGTCTTAATCAAATCTCCAGGATATACTTTATAAGTTTTAGAATTCTCTATGTAAGAAATTCCATCTATTTCAGGAGCTTGAATTTTAGCTATGCCAAAAAGTCTTCCTTTTATATCTTCTCCCAAAACCAGAACCTCTTCTTCCTGTCCTTTTCTTCTTTGTAATCTTTTCTTGGAAATTTCTTTTTGAAGTTTCATAATTATTTTTCTACGCTTTATTTTCTCTTTGTAAGGAACCTTAGGAAACATTTTTTCTGCAGGTGTTCCTTCTTCTGCATAAAAAATAAAAACTCCTAAATGATCAAATTCAATTTCTTTCAAGAACTCATATAAAAACTCAAATTCTTTTTCTCCTTCTCCTGGAAATCCTACAATTACAGTGGTTCTTATAGCTGAAAAAGGATTAATATCTCTTATATAACTGATAATTTCTTTTATATAGTTTGAATTAGAAGGTCTTTTCATTTTTTTTAAAATATCAGGATGGACATGTTGAATAGGTAAATCAAAATAAGGAACTACCTTAGGATTGGCTAAAATATCTTTTATAAACTTTTTATTTATTCCAGAAGGATATAAATAAAGTAATCTGATTCTAAAATCATAGGGTAAATTTGATATTTTGTCTATTAATTTTAAAAGTCCTTTTTTTTCTCCCAAATCTTTACCATAAGAAGTTATATCCTGAGCGACCAAAATAAGTTCTTTTATGCCTTTTTTTAAAAGATTTTCTGTTTCTTTTATAAGTAAGTCCACCGGTTTACTTCTGAAAGCTCCTCTAATTTTGGGAATGGTGCAATAAGAACATTTCCTATTGCATCCTTCCGCAATTTTTAAATAGGCATAAAAAGGACTTTCTGTAAGAATTCTATTTAGAGGTTCCTTTTCAGTAAATTTTTGATAAGGCTCTATACCATAAAATTCATCTACCTCTGGAAGTAATTTTTTTAAAGTTTCTTTACCATATCTTGCAGTTAAACAGCCAGAAACTATTAGTTTTTGATTTTCTTTTTTAATTTCTCCCAGTTCAAAAATATGATCTAAAGCCTCTTCAACTGCTGGTCTGATAAAAGCACAGGTATTGATCCAGATAATATCTGCTTCTTCTGGATCAAGCACTATTTTATAATTTTTTTGTCCTAAAATATAAAGAAGTTTTTCAAAGTCTACTTTATTTTTGGGACAACCCAAGCTAACAGGATAAATTTTAGGCATATTAAGAATAAGAAATAGATTTTATTTCTTTGATTTCATTAGATTCATTTAAATAAACCAGAGTAGTTTGAAAGTTTTTTAACTCTTCTTCTAAAACCCAGGAGAAAGCCACAATAATGATTTTATCACCTATTTCTCCTTTTCTTGCAGCTGCTCCATTAAGAATGACTTCTCCTTTTTTACCCTCTATAAGATAAGTTTCAAATCGCTCTCCATTATTTACATTATAAATCCAAACAGCTTCAAAAGGCTTTAAATTGGCTTTTGCCATAATTTCTTTATCCAAGGTTAAACTACCTTCATAAAAAAGATTTTTATCAGTAATATTAGCCAGATGCACCTTGCTTTTTAATAATTTAATATACATATCTTCTTTAACCCCCTTTAAGGGTTTATTATTTTATTATCTATTAGTCTTGCTTTTCCAACATATACTGCTAAGGCACAAAGAACAGGTTTATCAATTATTTTTACAGGCTCCAAGGTTTGAGGATCTACTAATTCAATATACTGAACTTTAGTAAAAGGGAAACCATGGATAAAATTTTCTAATTGCTTTTTTATTTTTTGTGGATTTTTTTCTCCCTCTTTTACTAATTTTTCAGCCAATAATAAAGCTTTATAAAGACACAGAGCAGAATTTCTTTCCAATGAGGAAAGATAAGTATTTCTGGAACTCATAGCAAGACCATCTTTTTCTCTTACCGTAGGATGTCCCACTATTTCTACATCTAAATTTAGATCTTTCACCATTTGTTTTATAACCTGAAGTTGTTGATAATCCTTTTCTCCAAAAATTGCTATATCAGGTTTAACAATATTAAAAAGTTTTAAAACTACAGTAGTAACTCCTTTGAAATGTCCTGGTCTAAAAGCTCCGCATAAATTTTGAGTTAATTTGGTAACCTCAACATAGGTTTGAAAATCTGGTGAATACATTTCTTCAGCTGAAGGAGCAAAAACAACATCTGTTTCTTCTTTTTCCAGAAGAGAAAGATCTCTTTCCAAATCTCTGGGATAATCTCTAAAATCCTCTTTTGGTCCAAATTGTAAAGGATTAACAAAAATACTAACTACTAATTTATCTCCCAATTCTCTTGCTTTTCTGACAAGTGCTAAATGCCCCTCATGTAAAAAACCCATGGTAGGAACAAAAGCAATTTTTTGCCCCTCTTTTTTCCATTTACTGCTAATTTTTTTCATTTGAGATATAGTTTTAATTAATTCCATAAGCCTTATCTAAAATTCCAAATTTTTATAAGGATTTAATATATTTGCCAAATTTTCTAATAACAATTTTTTTAATTTTTTTTCTTTCTGTATATTTTTAAATTTCCCCAAACCATTAGTTTTCAAACGTTCTATTAAATAACCTTTATACCAAGTTTCAACAGTAAGATATTTTATTCCTTTATAATACTCAGTTATATAAAAATTAATAAAGGTAAAATTATTCAACTTTAAATATAACTCACCTTGCCAAAATTCCAAAGGTTTTATTTTAACAGGATAAGCTAATTTTTTTAAAATTTCAAATAAAGATTTTTTAGAATTTATAATAATAACTTTTTCTTTTATGTAAATCTGATTTAAAAGTTTTAACAGATCTTTATTATTTAAAGCTATGCATCCTTTTGTCCAGTTATAATTTTTATAAATATAAGAATTTCTTTTTTCTAAACGATAAGCTCCTCCACCATGGATTCCTATTCCATTTCCAAGAGATGTATTTAAAATTTTGTTTTTTCTTAATTTATCTAATAAATTAGAAAAAGTTTCTTTATTAAAAATTCCTTTATAATAAGCCAGAGAAAGATCATTTAAATTGGGATAATTGAGAGCTAAAAAGTATTTATATTGTTTGGAGGGTCTTATTTTAATAATTTTATAAATCCCTTCAGGAGTTAAAAAGTCTCCTCTTTTTTCTTTGGGAAGCAGACTTTCAAGACCCATACCTACTTTATAAGAGGCTATTAATTGATTGTTTTTATAAATTTTTAAAATTTTTTCAGCTTTATCAATTAAAAGAAAATCTCCAGCCTGGCAGATTGAAATTTTTAAAATTATAATCAAAAAAATTATTTTTTTCATTTTTACCTTGACTTTTAGATTAAATTTTATATTATAAATCTGTATGGAAGTAATTACAATAAAAACAAATAAAAAAACAGAACTTATAGATATTACTCAGGAAGTTGCTAAGGTTCTTCCTCCAGAAGATGGTATTTGTATAATTTATGTGCCACATACTACAGCTGGTATAATAGTAAATGAAGGAGCTGATCCTGCAGTCAAATATGATATTTTAAAAGTGTTTGATTTAATAGCCCCTGAAAATCTGGATTATCAGCACTTAGAAGGAAATTCCCCAGGACATGTAAAATCAAGTCTTACAGGCCCTTCAATAGTATTAATTGTTGAAAAAGGAAAACCTGTTTTAGGAACTTGGCAAAAGATCTTCTTTGCAGAATATGATGGTCCCAGAACAAGAAAGGTTTATGTAAAATTTATTAAAGGATAAATTATGAGATACAAAATTTTAGTGTATTTATTAATAAGCTTTTTTCTGTATAGTTGTGCTTCAGAAAAAAGATACAATATAGAAAAAACAAAATCTCACAAAGAAATAGCTGAGATCTATATTCAAGAGAATAAATATACAGAAGCTTTGGAAGAATTAAAATTAGCTAAACAGACTGATAAATGTGATCCAGAAATATATAATCTTCTTGGTGTAGTTTACATGGGAAAATATGAATTTAATAAAGCTGAAGAAAATTTAAAAGAAGCTATAAGGTTAGATCCTAATTTTTCAGAAGCTTATAATAATTTAGGTTCATTGATGATGCTTCAAAAAAGATACATAGAAGCCATAAAATATTTTAAAAAAGCCTTACAAAACCCATATTATACAAATGCTTATATTGCTAAAACTAACTTAGGATGGGCTTATTATCAATTAGGTGAAAAAAAGAAAGCTATTAATGTTCTTTTAGATGCTATGAGAGAAAATCCTCGTTATCCAAGAGTTTTAAACTATTTAGGACTCATTTATTTTAAGGAGGGGGATTTAAAATCAGCTAAATTTTATTTTAAACAGTCTTTAAAATTAGATAAAATTTCTGGGGAGGCAAGATATTATTTAGGAGAAATTTACTTTAGAGAAGGTAATTCTGAATTTGCTAAAGAGATCTGGCAATCTATAATTTATTTAGCTCCAGAATCTGAATGGGCTAATAAAGCTACAGAAAAGATCTATTTTTTAGAAAAAATGTCTTCTAATTCATAAAAGGAAGCTTTTAAAGTTTCCTTTTATGTTATTTTTCTCTTAAAGATAAGATTTGATTTTTTAAATATTCTCCTTTTTCTTCAAAAGCTTCCAAGCGATTCAAGGCCTTTAAAAAGGCTTTAATGCTTGCAATTACAATATCTCCATCTCTTCCAAGTCCTGCTGTTCTAAAACCTTTTTCATTTTCAATAATAACTCCACATACGCCCTCTGCTGAGGTTCCACCAGTAAGTGCACTTATGTTAAACTCTATCAGTTTAAGATGTTTTTTATTAGTATCTTTTTTAAAAGTATAACCTAAAGCTTCTGCAGTAGCTTTGTAAGCTGCATCTATAGGTCCAACTCCTAAACCTACAGAAACTTTTTTACCTTCTTTTTTATCCTCTATTTCAACTTGAGCTATGGGTTTTAAAGATCCACTACATACACTGATAACTTGAGAAGAAATTAAATAATATCTATATTTTTTTTCTAAGAATATATCAAGAAGGATTCCCTCAACATACTCTTCATCTATTTTCTTAAGCACATCTTTAATTTCTGTTCTAAATTTTTCAAAAACTAAATTTAAAACCTGATCATCAAACTGCCATCCTCTACTTTTTAATTTAAAACCAATAGCATGTCTTCCAGAGTGTTTACCGAGAACAATAGCAGAACCTGTCCAACCCACCTCTGCTGGATCAATTATTTCATAAGTTGTTCTTTCACAAATAACTCCATGTTGATGAATTCCTGATTCATGAGCAAAGGCATTAGCTCCAACTATAGCTTTATTTGGCTGAACAATCATACCAGTATATTTAGAAACTAATTGGCTGATAGGAACTATTTTTCTGGTATTTATATCTACTTGTAAAGGATAACCCAGTTTTTTTTCAAAAAAATCCTTTCTGGTTTTAAGAGTCATTATAATTTCTTCCAAAGCTGCATTTCCAGCTCTTTCTCCTATTCCATTAATAGTTCCTTCAATTTGAGTTGCACCTGCTAAAATTGCAGAAAGAGAATTAGCAACTGCTAATCCTAAATCATTATGGCAATGAACTGAGAGACGTAAATTGCCAGCTTTTAAATCTTCTTCGTATCCAGCTTCTATTAATTTATCAATAAGAAATTTTATTAAATCATAATATTCTTGAGGAACAGTATAACCTACAGTGTCAGGAATATTGATAGTTCTTGCTCCAGCCTTAACAGCTTCTAAGACTACCTGAGTTAAATATTCCCAATCACTACGGGTAGCATCTTCTGCTGAAAATTCCACATCAGGACAAAGAGAACAAGCATATTTCACAGCTTCTCTGGCGAGCTCTAATACCTGTTCTCTATTTTTTTTCAATTTATAGGTTAAATGAATATCTGAAGTTGCAATAAAGGTATGAATTCTTGGAGATTCAGCTTCTTTTAAGGCTTCATAAGCTACCTCTATATCCTTTTTATTAGCCCTTGCTAAAGCAGCTATAGTTGCTCCTTTTACTTCCTTAGCCAAGGTTTTTACTGCTTCAAAATCACCAGGAGAGGTTACAGGAAAACCAGCCTCAATAACATCTATTCCAAGTTCAACCAAAGCTTTACCAATTTCCACTTTTTGTTTTAAATCTAAGGAAACTCCTGGAGATTGTTCTCCATCTCTTAAGGTGGTATCAAAAAATACTATTTTAGGATTCAATTTTTTACCTCCTTTTTTTCAAGCTTTTAAAAAATTTTATCCTATTTTTAATTTTTGCCAATCTTTAAATTTTTCTGAAATTCTCTTAATAAGATTTTTTTTAATTTTACTAAAAATAAAAGATATAAAATGTATAAAATATATATAAAAATAAGCTAAAAAAAATTAATATTTGAATTTTTTCACAAAATCAGTTAAAATTAAAATTATGATAAAAAAAGAAAAACTATTGGAAGTTGCTTTAAATTCTCTTAGGGATGCTATTGTTATTTTCAATGAATCTGGAGAAATTGTGTTTTGTAACACAAAAGCTAAAAAATTGTTGGATTTACAAAAAAATAAAATATGGGGAAAAGATCCTTTTTGGGTACAATTGTATAAAAATTACAAAGATGTGAATGAAATTCTTTCTGAATCTAAAATCATAGAGAAAGATGGAAAGAATAAATATATAGAGATTTTTTGTAAAAAATTAGACAAACTAAATAGTGAAATATACATTTTGATTGTTCTGAAAGATGTTACCGAACAAAAAAATCTTTTAAAAGAACTGGAGATAAGTGAAAAAAGATTTAAAGATATAATGTATAAATCAGAAGATCCTATTTTATTAATTGATGAATTTTATACCATAATAGAATCTAATGATAGTACAGCTAAATTGTTTGGGTATAATTCCAGAGAAGAATTACTACAAAAAAGACCTCATCCTTCAGAACTCAGTCCACCGGTTCAATTTGATGGAAGAGATTCCTATGAAAAAGCCAATGAGATGATCCGTATAGCTTTTGAAAAGGGATATAACAGATTTGAGTGGATTCATCGTAAAAAAACAGGAGAAGATTTTTATGTAGAAGTTTCTTTAACTCCTATTATTTATCAAGGTAAAAAATTGTTATATTGCGTTTATCGTGATTTATCTAAGGAAAAAGAATTATATCATCTTTCTATCACTGATCCTCTAACACATATTTATAATCGGCGTTATTTTATAGAAAGATTAAAAGAAGAAATAGATAAGGTGGAGAGAAAAAAGAGTAAATTTTCTTTAATAATGTTTGATATTGATCATTTCAAATCTGTAAATGATAAGTTTGGACATAATGTAGGAGACTTAATTTTAAAAACATTGGTAGACATGGTAAAACAGAGAATTAGAAAAACAGATATTTTTGCTCGTTGGGGTGGAGAAGAATTTATAATTCTTTTACCTGATACTTTTATTCATCAAGCTATTCACCTGGCAGAAGATTTAAGAGAAAGAATTGAGCTTTATAAATTTCCAATAGTAGAACATATTACTGTTAGTTTTGGTGTAGCAGGGTATTGCGAAGAAGATGATATAGAAACATTGATAGATAGAGTTGATGCCATGCTTTATAAAGCTAAATCCGAAGGTAGAAACCGAGTCTGTTGGACTAAAGAATGTCAAGAGGAAATTTAGATTTTATTGGATGCGGTGCTTTAAATTGGGATATTTTTTTTGAAGTGGAAGATCTTCAAACTATAAAGTTCCAAGATATTGATATTATTCCTGGAAGAGAAACATCTCTTGAGAGAGATCAGTTTTTAAAATTCTTAGATTTTTTAGAAAAAAATGGAAAATTTCTTTTTGCCTGTGGAGGAGGATCTTCTGCTAATACTATTTATGCTTTGTCTTTATGGGGGTTTAAAACAGCTTTCATAGGAGCTGTAGGAGAGGATAATTTTGGTAAAAATATTTTAGAAGAATTTGAAAAAGTAAATTTAAATACAGAAAATATTTTAAAAAAAGGGGAAACAAGTCTTGCTCTTATTTTACTTGATAAAAACAAAGATAGATTTATAGCAGTAAGTCCCGGAAACAGCGAAAAATTTTTATTAGATAATATTCCAAAAAGACCTATAAAAGGTTTTTTTCATTTTTCTTCTTTTGCAAGTAAAGCCGGACAAAAATTTCAAAAAGCTATTTTAAATAAATATAATCTAAGGATTTCTTTTGATCCTGGAGAAATTTATGTTAATCTTGGTAAAGATTTTTTAATTCCATGGCTAAAAGCCACTCAGTATTTATTTATAACTGAATATGAACTTCAAAAACTAAGGATTTCCTTAGATAACTTATATGAACTGGGTATAGAAAAAATTTTTTTAAAAAAAGGAAAAAAAGGAGCAGCTTTTTACTCTAAAAATAAAAGTTTAAAATTACCTGTATATAAAGTAGAAAAAATTATAGATAATACAGGTGCAGGAGATTACTTTAACGCTGGTATTTTAGCAGGTATAAAAATGAGATTGGAAGATGAAAAAGTTCTAAAATTAGGACTGTATTCAGCAGCTTTAAGTCTTAGAGATTATGGAAGAAAGGGTTGCTTAAATCAAAAGGAGTTTCAAAATTATATAAATTTGTTAAAATAAGATTAACTTAATTCTGGATTAATAATTTATGGACTTAAAAAAAGAACTTCCTAAAAATTTAGAAAAGTTATTAAAAATCCTTTCTGAGGATTCTTTATTTTCAGATATTTATTTAGAATATACTCAAACTTTACGTTTGGTTTTGGAACCAGAGAGAATAGATGAGATAAATTGGGGAGAAGAGAAAGGGATAGCTTTGAGGAAAATCACATCGGATTTTCAAAATATCTTTTCTTTTTCAAATAATTTTGATGAAACCTATTTAGAGGATCTTGCTAAAGGAGTTATTAAAAAGACAGTTTTAGAAAATACATTTTTTCAAACAGAACTTATAAAAATTTCTGAGGTTTCTACATTTTCTAAAATTTCTGAAATTTTAAAATCAAGGATTAATTTTTTAGAAGATTTAAAAAAAAGAATAAAAAATTTAAAAGAAATTAAACATTATAAAATTGGTTTAACAGAGATAAAAAAAGAGATAATAATTTTAAATTCAGAAGAAATATGGGTAGAAGAAATAAGACCTTATTTTAGAGTTGGAGTAATAGTAGTTGCAGAAAAAGAGGGAAGATTGGAGAGAGGTTATGAAGTAGCTGGAAGAACCTTAGCTTTTGAAAAAGCCAAAGAACTTCCCGAGTTTTTAAATCTTTCTGAAAAAGCAAGTGAGCTTGCCCTTAAAATGCTTTCAGCTAAAAAAGCTCCTGCAGGGGTTATGCCTGTTATTCTTTCAGGTGAAGCAGGAGGAACTATGATTCATGAGGCTGTAGGTCATGGATTAGAAGCAGATCATGCTGAAGAAGGATTATCTGTATATTCTGGGAAAATAGGAGAAAAAGTAGCAAGTGAGCTTATCACAGTAATTGATGATGCTACTTTGGAAACTTTATATGGATATTATAAATATGATGATGAAGGAATACCTTCTCAACCTGTAGTTTTAATAGAAAAAGGAATTCTTAAAAATTTTCTTTATGATAAGTTTTTTTCTCTTAAGTATGGGAAAAAATCTAATGGACATGGAAGAAGGCAAAGTTATAGGTATATTCCCATCCCAAGAATGGGTAATACTTATATAGATAGAGGTTTTTGTAAACCAGAAGATATTTTAAAAAGTATAGATAAAGGTCTTCTGGTAAAAAAAATGGGAGGAGGAGAGGTTAATCCTTTAACAGGAGATTTTGTTTTTGAGGTTAGAGAGGGATATTATATAGATAAAGGAGAAATAGCCTATCCTGTAAAAGGAGCTACTTTAGTAGGTAATGGTCCAAAGGTTTTAGAAATAATTGATATGGTAGGAAATGACCTGCATTTTGAGCCCGGTATATGTGGAAAAGATGGACAAGGGGTTCCAGTTTCAGATGCCCAACCCACTCTTAGAATACCTGAAATTACAGTAGGTGGAGTCTTAGAAAGTTAAGGAGGGTATAAAATGTGTGGACTTTTTGGAATTTTTGGAGTAAAAGAAGCTGCTAATTATACTTACTTTGGACTTTATTCTTTACAGCATAGGGGTCAAGAAAGTGCAGGTATAGCAGTTTATAATGGAAAAAAAATTAAAGAATGGAAAAATATAGGTTTAGTAAACGAAGTTTTTAATGAGGAAATTTTAAAAAATCTCCCTGGAGAAATTGCTATAGGACATGTTAGATATTCTACTACTGGATCTGCTATTCTTCAAAATATTCAGCCTTTTTGTATTAATTTTGCTAAAAAAACTATGGCTATTGTTCATAATGGAAATCTGGTTAATGCTTATTCTATCCGCTGTAATTTGGAAGAAGAAGGGCATATTTTTCAGACTACTATGGATAGTGAGGTAATTGTTCATCTTATAGTTAGAAATCTCAAAAAAGGATTAGTTGAAGCTATTGCAGAAACCATGAAGCAAATAAAAGGTGCTTATTCTGTTCTTCTTCTATATGATGATATATTAATAGCTTTTAGAGATCCATGGGGATTTAGACCTTTGGCTTTGGGTATGCTCAATGGAGGCTATGTGCTTGCTTCTGAAACCTGTGCTTTTGATCTCATTGGAGTTCAGTATTTAAGAGATATTGAACCAGGAGAAATTTTAGTAATAAATAAAGATGGTCTGACTTCTTATTATCCCTTTAAAAAAGAAAAAATTAATAAAAGCTTCTGTATTTTTGAATTTATCTATTTTGCAAGACCTGATAGCTATATTTTTCAAAAAAGTGTATATCCTGTTCGCAAAAATTTAGGAAAAAATCTTTATAAAGAATGTCCTTTGGAAGCAGATTTTGTTATGCCTTTCCCAGATTCTGGAAATTACGCGGCTATAGGTTATTCTCAAGCAAGTGGGTTACCTTTAGAACTTTGTATGATAAGGAATCACTATGTAGGAAGAACTTTTATTCAACCTTCTCAAAGATTAAGAGATATTTCAGTAAAAATGAAGCTTAATCCTGTTAAAGAAATTATTAAGGGAAAAGAAGTTATTGTTATAGATGATTCTTTAGTAAGAGGCACTACCAGCAGAAATAGACTTAAAAGTATAAAAGAAGCTGGTGCTAAGAAAATTCATTTTCTTCTTTCCTGTCCACCTCTTAAATTCCCCTGTTTCTTTGGTATAGATTTTCCTTCTTCTTCAGAGCTTATTGCGGCTAAACATTCTGTAGAAGAAATCAGAAAATATCTGGATATAAATACACTTTATTATTTAAGTATTGAAGGACTTCTTGATGCAATAGGAGATTTAAGGAATAAAGTGTGTTTAGCCTGCTTTACAGGAGAATATCCAGTAGA
>Ga0256842_1000214_pt1 | contig 51222 bp, 31 predicted proteins | sample 4559240metaG_FD_185973 | JGI IMG/M metagenome (GOLD analysis project Ga0256842, IMG submission 185973) | Hydrothermal vent microbial communities from Guaymas Basin, Mexico - 4559-240 | ecosystem: Environmental > Aquatic > Marine > Hydrothermal vents | place: Mexico: Guaymas Basin | collected... | reverse complement strand
TTTATTTCTTGAATTTTAGCAATATCTTTGTCGTGTAGCATAGTGGTAGCTTTTTTGTTGGTACTTCAAAGATACTAATATTCAGGTTAATAACCTGAATATTATGCTACTTTTTTACAAATTTATTGCCTGATAACACTTGTGTTTATTGGGTGCGAAACTTCAGTTATATAACTAATGCTCTGTAATTAATATGCAAGAGCACAACAAAACCCACTTAAATATTTAGGTGGGTTTTGTGTTTTTATAAATAATTATGACGAAAGCTTATGTAAAGAAAATTGGATTTTCTTTACATTCTAGCAATCTATGATAAGATAATTGGATTTTCTTATCATATTAGACTATCTTTGTAAAAGAAATTAGAAAATCTTTACATTATGAAACTGAAAGAATTAAATAAACTGCCATTAAAAGAAGATGTAGAAACAAAAAAGATTCTGAAAAAATTAGTTTCTACACATAAAGCATTAGCTGAATTAAAAGGCGTTTCATCAAGTATTCCCGACGAAAACATTCTGATTAACACATTAGGATTACAAGAAGCAAAAGATAGTTCTGCAATTGAAAATATAATTACAACTCACGATGATATTTATAAAACCGAATTAAATATTGACGGATTTAAATCCTTGGATGCAAAAGAAGTTCAGAATTACATATCAGCATTAAAAAAAGGTTTTCATTTAATTTCTAAAAATCAGATATTAAGAAATAACGATATAATTGAAATCCAATCTGAATTAGAAAAAAACAAAGCCAGTTTTAGAAAAGTTCCTGGAACTGCATTAAAAAATGCAACAACTGGAGAAACTGTTTATACACCGCCACAAGATTTTGAAACAATAATTGACTTAATGAGTAATTTAGAAGCCTTTATTAATGATGAAAGTTTATCTGATTGCGACCATTTAACCAAAATGGCGATAATACATTATCAATTTGAAAGTATTCACCCTTTTTATGATGGAAACGGAAGAACTGGTAGAATAATAAATGTGTTATATCTTGTAATGAAAGATTTACTAGATTTACCAATACTCTATTTAAGTAGACATATAATTGAGAACAAAGGATTGTATTATAAATTATTACAGAATGTAAGAGATACTGATAAATGGGAGGATTGGATTATTTATATGCTTGATGCAATAGAACAGACCTCTAAAGAAACAATAATATTAATTGGAAAAATTAAAGATTTAATATTTGAATATAAATATCTATTACGAGATAATTATAAATTTTACAGTCAAGATCTACTGAATAATTTATTTAAACACCCTTACACAAAAATTGAATTTATTGAAAAAGATTTAGGTATTTCACGAATTACAGCTTCAAAATATTTGAATAAATTAGCAACTGACGGAATATTAAGAAAAGAAAGATTAGGAACTGGAAATTATTATATAAACGACCGATTAATGAAATTATTAACGCTAAAATAATAACTACTTTAACTAATTATATAAATTATTATGATTAGAAATAGATTTTTAAGAATTACAATTGGAGTTATTACTATCGTTTTGGGATGGTAAGCGAGTTATATTCCAATCCCAATATTGTCAATAATATCACTAGAAATATTCTAGAGAAAGTTTGTATAAATTATCAAACTCATTTTATTCAAGCCTAAATAACAATACCCATTTTTAAAACAAAAGAGAAAGTATATATCCATATCCAAAGAATCGAAGGATACGTGTTAAGCCCAATAGAGCAGTTTTTTTGAATGGATAATGCAACATACCAGTAACCATAGTAATTGTAGAAAATGGCAGTGGAAATAGAGCAGAGAATACAATTAGGAAACCACCATATTTATGAAAAGTTGCAAAGTGAGAAGAGAACTTTCGCATCAACCATTTATTAAACCTAGGTACCAAGGATAATCTATAGCCAATATAATAGGCTAGCATTCCACCAAGGTATGAGATAAACGCTAATACTGTTGTAAGCAGGTATGGATGTGGAGTAGAATTTGCCCATACAATAAAGAAATCGGGCGGAATTAAGCCCAATATTGTTTCTGACACAAAGAATAAACTAGTAACGAATTTCCAATCCCATTTAAGGAGAAAATCATTAAGAACCTGGTCAAAATTGTGGATATATGTTTGAGCAAAATATATCATTAAACCAATAACCATAGCAACTAACAAAAGCCTATATACACTTTTCCCTGCTAGGGAATATATACCTCTACGCTTTAAGTAAAAATGCAGTTGTTGGATTCTATCTACCATAAATTCATTTGTTCGATCAAGGGCAAAAATAATATAGTATTAGCTTACTTAAACTAAAATAAACACAAAATATTATATTTCAGTAATAATGCTCCCTTTTTACACCAATCAACCCTAAAATTATTAATTTAAAATTTTGCAGTAAATCCTTACATATATCACTGTATCAATGGAAAAAGCCGTATCCTTTTGGCAAAACAATCAATATCTAAAACTTTTATTTTTACAAAATATTGCAATAAATCTATTTATTTACAGTAAACACGTATTTGAATACCTAAATTTATGTATATTTGTTCACCAAACAGATTTACAAATAGATATATAAATTAACTTTCCTAATTATGTCAAAAGTTCTAGTACTCGGTGCAGGAATCTCTGGTCACACAGCTGCACTTTATCTCAAAAAATCATTAGGCAAACAGCATGAAGTTATTGTTGTTAGTCCAAACAGTAATTACCAATGGGTACCATCCAACATATGGGTTGGAGTAGGTCTTATGGAACCTAATGAAGTAAAATTTAAACTTGCTCCTGTTTACAAAAAACAAGGCATTATTTTCAAACAAGCATTAGGCATGTCTATTCACCCTGAGGGTGATTCTAGTTCGGCAAAACCTTTTGTAAAGATAAAATATGTTGAAGAGGGAAAGCAAGGCGAGGAAGAACAAGTAGAATTTGATTATTTAGTAAACGGTACTGGTCCGGCATTAAATTTTGCTGGCACACCAGGTTTAGGGCCTGATTTATTCACAAACTCTGTTTGTACATACGACCATGCAGCTCACTCATGGAAAAATTTAGAAGCATCATTGGCCAAAATGGAAAATGGTGAACACCAAACTTTCCTAATTGGAACAGGTCACCCAATGGCAACTTGCCAAGGTGCTGCTTTTGAGTACGCTTTGAATATTGCTTTTGAGGTTGATAAAAGAAATTTATCGCATTTGGCAGATATTGTATGGATAAGTAATGAGTATGAGCTTGGCGATTTTGGAATGGGAGGAGCCTATATAAAACGAGGCGGTTATATTACACCTACCAAGGTATTTACTGAATCGGTACTTGCAGAATACGGTATTCGCTGGATTAAGCGTGCCGGAGTTCATAAGGTAGAAGAAGGAAAAGCTTTTTACGAATTACTTGATGGAACTTATCACGAGCAAGAGTTTGATTTTGCTATGCTAATTCCAGGATTTACAGGATCTAAAATGAAAGCTTTTGATAAAGCTGATAATGATATTACGGAAAAAATATTTGTTCCCAACGGAATGATGCGTGTTGATGCAGATTATACACCAAAGCCATACGAAGAGTGGAGAGCTAGCGATTGGCCAGAGATTTATCAAAGCCCTGCTTACGACTTTATGTATGCATCAGGTATTGCTTTTGCACCACCTCATACTATGTCGAAGCCTATGAAGAGCCCAAATGGCACATCAATAACTCCTACACCTCCACGTACAGGAATGCCTTCTGGCGTAATTGGTAAAGTTGTAGCACAAAATATTTCTTATCGAATAAAAACTGGCAAAAAAGACCATCCACATAAAGCATCAATGACTAAGCAGGCTGCGGCTTGTATAGTAAGTGCAGGATATGGTATTACCAAAGGACAGGCTGCTACTATGACCGTTTCTCCTATTGTACCTGATTGGGAAAAATACCCTAAATATGGTCGCGATATTAATGCTACCGTTGGTGTAATTGGACTTGCAGGGCATTGGATGAAGCTATTTATGCATTATATGTTTATATATAAAGCTAAGGCTAAATTAGGCTGGTCGATTATTCCTGAATAAGAAATTATAAAATTAACAAATCAAAAAACAAAGATATTATGGCAACAATACAAGAACGATTAAAGAACAAACCATATTCAGAATACGCTTTTGCTACACGCCCAAGTAAGTACACCCTTTTCTGGCGTAGATGCTTTATCGTACAAATTTATATGTTTTTTAAACTAAATCTGAAAATAATGATAATGGTAGTAAAGGGTCACAGTTAATCTGACCTTTCAAATATATACATGTGTGAATGTGGGCCGCTTGAATTAATTTCTTGCGGCCTACTTATTTTAATATCATATATATATCTAATTAATTATTAGTTTTTGAAGATTTGTCCTACCATCGTTTTCTATCTTTAGCACAAATATTCCTTTGCTAAATCTAGAAATATCTATTGTTTCATCGAATACACCATTAGAATTATATTTCTTTCTAAAAACAATTTTTCCTGAAATATCAATAATACTTATATCAATATTACCATATACATTTTCAATAGCAAGATTAAAGATACCTTTATTAGGATTTGGCGATAATATCACCTCATTATTATCAATAAGATTATCAATGGAGGTATCGTCAATAAGTGTAAGAATAATTGTATCCTGAGTGGAACAGGTATATTTTGACACATCAACACTAACCTCATTATCACCTAATTGTAAGTTTGCAGAAGAAAAAGACATTGAATGTGTAGTATCACCAGTACTCCAAAGTACTGAAGCATCAGGATTCCCAACATTTAAAACAATTCCTCCTGTAATCATTTTTACAATAGTATCGCTTCCCAAATTAACCTCTGGATATGGTACTATATTTATATTGGTGGTATCATAATCAGAACTAGATCCCAATATTTCTACTGTAAGAACACCAGCAGTATCAATAATAACAGAAGATTCATTACTTAAAAGAGTATCGCCATTGAAAGTCCATAAGTAATTATAACTACTACCAATACTAGAGTTTACAATAAGTGAATCTCCCTCACAAAGAGTATAAGGACCTCCTATGGAAACTGACTGATGTACATATTCGTCAGCACCAATATCGGGGCTTGTGGACCTCAACTCACCATCAATATCCTCAGTAATACCACTAATACTCACTCCCAAATTAGACATTGCCATACTATTAACATGCAAATTATTATCTGAATAAAATTCAGGATCTATTGAAACAGTATTCGGTGCAGAAGAGGCGGTTTTCCAATCCGATAAATTATAAGATGTCATACCATTCACTACATATACACCTGAGTTTGATATTAAATTATTATTATTATTATGCAAATTTGATGGATAATGAGTTCCTATGCTAATAACGGGGCCATCTATTTCATTAACAAATATATTGTTTTTTAAAACCATGCTATTCCCCACTGCATCATAAAGCGAGAAAACACAAGCTGTATTTGACAATAATCCGTCTACTTTTACCGTATTATTATTAAAATTAGTTACCCCCATATATTTCCCTTGTATGCCATATACCTCTTGACTATAGTTAGCATAATTATTATGGACAATTATAAAATTATTATAAACTTGGAAAGAGCCACCACTAATATTCTGGTAATAATCGTTTATATAAATTCCACATGATCCATTTATATTTATCCTATTTCTTTTAATACTTATAGTATTCCCAATATCTGCTAACGACAAGCCCTTATAATTGCTATTGCTTAATAAATCATTATTAATGGTGTTACTAATTATTGATAATGATTTTTGATTTTTAGCATAAACCGCCGCATTAATCTGATTAATAAAAGTATTATCAACTACCTTATTAGCAATACTATAAATATATTCACTAAAATTACTATATAAGAATATGCCATATTCTCCACCAATAAAAGTGTTGTTTTTTATTAATAATGAATCCGAATTTCTAGTTTGGTAATAATCCCAACAGCATTTATCTGTCATAAAAGATTTTATTCCAATAAAACTCCCTAGATTATTATCTCCTGAATCAAAAATACAGTTTGTTATTTCAATATTACTATTATTTTTTTCAAGATAGATTCCGTGAACTAAACCAATACTATTATTGCCACTAATCTTTAGGCTATCAATGATATAAAAATGAGCATTATTGAACCCTATAACACTTCTAAGTTGGTTGGTAAGATGTGTATTTATTAATGTGGTTTTATCACTTCCTTTTCCTTTTATAGTAATAGTATTATTTGATGAACAACCATCAACTTTACCAAAACTTATACTTTCATTATATAATCCAGAATCTAAATAAATAACTACGGGAGCAGAAATCCCACAACTAGACAATGCAAATTCTAGATTTGCAAAGGAGGCAAAATCGCTATTTGTAGCACTCCCTAAAGTATAAGCTCCCGCCAATGGTAAGCCAAAATATACCTTATATGAAATGGTGTCATTATTATGATTCTGATCAAGTGATAAATTAACAATAGCCTTGCACTGATAAATGGTGTCGCTAATCATACTTGCCTGAACACTAAAAGTAAATAGCTCCGAATCATATGGTAATATTGGTCCCAAAATAGTATCTTCAACATAAGTAACTCCATTATCGATGGAATACTTTACTGGTATATTTGATTGAGATTGTGTTCCATAGTTTGCTACTAAAATACTAATCGGAATAGTTGCCGAAGGTGTAACTCCTGTAGTTGGTGACTGCCATTTTAATAACTCCATCTCATGAACAAAAGGAGTATATTCGTCAGCTCCAATATCAGAGTGTAAGGAATTATTTCTCAAATCACCATCAATATCATCAACAATTTCTAAAACAAATAATCCAGAATCATTTGCCAAAGCGCTACGTGAGTGTAAATCTTTATTAGAAATAAATAACGGATCTATAGAGATAGAATTTAGTGCAAAACCATAACCATTTGTTTTCCATGAAGCAATATTATTATAATTTCCTCCATATACCACATAGTTGCTGCTACTTGTATATATATTATTATAATTAACTTCAGAAAAGAAGTTCGGACCTGATCCATTATAGTATACACGCATAGCATAACCTCCTCCTGAATTCATAATAATATTATTAATAATCTTATTATTATGCATACCTATAGAAGAAACACTTGAGTAACTTCCAGCATAAAAACATTTGCTATACTCACCACTATTTTCCCCTATAAGTATAGAGTTATTATAATAATGTACATATTCTCCATTAGTCATATATATACCATAGGCAAAACCTGAAGCATTTGTAAGAGAAATCATATTATTCAAAACACTAAATGACTCTAATGCACTCCCAGCACAATCTGTAATTTTTACACCTATTCCTCTCTTGGAATTACTAATAATAGTGTTTTTATGTACCCTTCCTCCAGTATTATTTTCTATTCTCAAGCATGCATCAAGTTGTAAATCCGAAGTTTCAATATAGTTATTTTCATAAATAACATCATCCTGATATTTTGCACTAATACCATTACTTTTAAACCCAGTAATTCTATTATTAAGTATTTTCAAATTAGTAGTTGTACCATGATAAACGGAGGTATTACCTATCACGTTAATACTATTTACTCCTCTATTAATTTCGTTATTATTCAATTCTATATAGTTGCAATCACTCACAAATATACCGTTTGTTGTCCCATCAGAGTGTGGGTGGATACTAATAGCACTGTTTTTAATAACAATATTATTAGAATTAGTAATTTTTAATGCTGAATGATTTGCATAATAATGATCTGCAATAATGGATAAACTATCAATGGTAACATTATTATTATTATTCAATAGAAACACACTTCTATTTGCATTTAGCGAAGAGGCTGTAATTATGGTATTTTCGCCTTTTCCTTTAATTATTAAAGTATCCGAAGTATTAAGACCATTTATTGAATAATCTAATTCTATTATTCCGGTAAAAACTCCTGTATCTAACTCTAATACAACAGAAGAGCTCATTCCAAAATGCTTAAGCGTATTAATTGCATCACTAAGTTCACTAAAGTCGTTTTGTGCATTTGAGCCTATAGTATAAGTACCACTTAATGGACTTCCCACCCATAATTCATTATAAAAGAGACTGTCATCTAAACCAATGGTATCCCCTTGATTTTGAACTATAAATAAGCAATCATAACGCCCCATTTTTGATAAATTAGCAGTTGTACTAAAAGTGTGAGTAAAGGTATCAAAAGGTAATATAGAATTGTATATTGTGTCCCAAATATAAGTATTACCATTATCCATAGAATATCTAATAACAATAGAGTCTTGGCTTATTGAACCCTTATTCTTTACTCTTACTTTAATAGTACTATTAGAAGTGGTGTCTATATCTCCATAAGGAAGAATCCATTCATCAGCAGCAATATTATTTGGCACAATTGGTATTATTGTTAGCTGCATATTAGGTATTTGACTATAATAATACCCCGATGAAGTTGGGAACCAAGGCCAATCATCCTTCTTTTTACATCTATTTGGAGCAGGTAGATTTGTCGTATTAAATCTCAAATCATAAAAATTAGCAGTATTACCACCTCCATGATTTTCGTATAAAACTAATAAATGGCCACCATTATAATTATAATCCTGATCAAGGGTAATTGTATTCCAACCTATATTATTCCACTGTATATTTCCATCATATACTAAGGTGGCCCCAATTGTTGTTGGGTTGATATAGCTTGTATTAATAAAGTTGGAATACGATACTTCTTTAATATATATCTTTTGATTTACCATAGATGCCGATGCATTATCCTGTACAACTCCAACATCAAATGCAATTTCAGTGATATAACCAGTTTGTCCTAACATATTCCACGAAGGATAAACTATGGCATTCCACCCATAGTTTTCATTCCCCTGTGCGGGTATATCTTCTAATGTAGTACCCGTTCCAATGGTGATAATTTGTTGAGATTTTACTTCAGAAAAACCAAGAAGTATAAGTGCTAATAATAAAAGTTTTAAACGAAATTGAATAAAAGTAATATTCATTTTATTGTATAGTTAGTTAGTATACTGTAATCATTTGATTATACAAATATAAATTAAAAACCAAAAGCTGTAATATAAACTACAGCTTTTATTGATAATCATCACATAAGACCATAATAATGGTCTAATTAGAATAATAAAACTCACTATTTACCCCGATTCTCATCGGGGCACTAGTCACCCCCTATTAAGAAGCTCCAAGCTTAGCAAAATTAGTTTTCTCTAGTTGTTTTTTAGCATATTTGCCATCCACAACTAGCTTTTTAGTCTTTGGGTCTGAGGGTAAAGTAAACATAGCCTCGGTAAGTACAGCCTCAACAATTGAGCGTAAACCACGAGCACCAAGTTTAAATTCCACAGCTTTATCTACAATATAATCAAAGCCACTTTCTTTAAATTGGATATCTACTCCATCCATTTCAAAAAGCTTATGAAACTGCTTTGATAAAGAGTTTTTAGGCTCGCTAATAATTCTTTTAAGAGTTTCCTTAGTCAAAGGATGCATATAAGTAAGCATTGGCAAACGGCCAACAATCTCAGGAATTAATCCATAGCTGCGAACATCCAAAGGCGAAATATATTGAAGAAGATTGGTTCTGTCAATCTCGGCAGTTCCTTTTTTATTATAACCAATAACATTAGTATTTATTCTGGCAGCAATTTTACGATCAATGCCATCAAAAGCACCTCCAACAATAAATAATATATTCTGAGTATTTACCTTAATCATCTTCTGATCAGGATGCTTACGACCTCCTTGTGGTGGCACATTCACTTCCGATCCTTCAAGTAACTTTAGCAGCGCCTGTTGAACACCTTCGCCACTTACATCACGAGTAATTGATGGATTATCGCTCTTACGGGCAATCTTATCAATCTCATCAATAAAAACTATACCTCGCTCAGCAGCTTCCACATTATAATCTGAAGCTTGCAATAATTTCACAAGTACATTTTCCACATCCTCGCCAACATAACCTGCCTCAGTAAGTACAGTTGCATCAGCAATACAGAAAGGTACATCAAGCATTTTCGCAATGGTACGAGCAATTAAAGTCTTACCTGTGCCAGTTTCTCCAACAAGAAGAATATTTGATTTCTCAATCTCTACTTCATCACCTTTTTTACGATAAATCATATTATAATTTATACGCTTATAGTGATTATATACCGCCACAGAAATTACTTGCTTGGCCTCATCCTGACCAATAACATATTGATCGAGATAGTCCTTAATCTGCATTGGTTTCATTAATTCTATTTCCTTGGTGACAGATTTACTCTTACCCGCAACCTCTTCGCTAACAATATCTTTAGCCTGATCTACGCAATTTTCGCAAATCTGACCATCAATACCACTTATCAATATCTGTACATCGCTGCGCTTTCGCCCACAAAATGAACATGTATCTTCTTTCTTTTTTGCCATTTTATTCTATTAATTAAAAAATATAACCAGATATAAAATCAAATTATCTTTTCAAAATTTCGTCAATCATACCATACTCTAATGCTTCTTCAGCTGTCATCCAATAATCACGGTCAGAATCTTTCCAAACCTGCTTATAAGTTTTATTTGAATGTGAAGAAATAATATCATAAAGCTCTTTTTTAAGCTTCTGAATTTCGTTATGAGTAATCTCAATATCAGATGCCTGACCCGATACACCACCCATTGGCTGATGAATTAATACACGTGAGTGAGGTAATGCCGAACGGCGACCTTTTTCTCCAGCGCATAATAATACAGCACCCATAGATGCAGCCATACCAGTACAAATAGTTGATACTTTAGGCTTTATATATTGCATAGTATCGTAAATACCAAGTCCAGCATATACTGAGCCACCTGGAGTATTAAGATAAATTTGAATATCCTTTGTAGCATCTACTGATTCTAAAAACAACAGTTGAGCTTGAATAATATTAGCAACATAGTCGTCAATTGGTACACCCAAAAAGATGATTCTGTCCATCATTAAACGCGAAAAAACATCCATACTTGCAACATTAAGTTGGCGCTCTTCGATAATAGTTGGTGATATATAATTATTCGACACCCTAGAGCTGTATTGATCAAAGGCTATACTGTTAATACCATGATGTTTGGTAGCGTATTTTCTAAATTCGTTATAATCCATTATTGTAGAATTTTTGTTTTATAAAATATTTAAACATTGAAAATTACTCTATTCAATATCATGGCAAATATAATAATTTTTGCTGCGCACAATACAAGTACAAGCGATTATTATCCTTAAATAAGCATGTTTTAATTTCACTCTAATAATTATATAACCTACACTCTTTATAAGTACTTTTGCTGGCACATATTATCATAACAAGTTGATATGAAGCAATACAACTTATCATATCAATTACAGAAATTAGAATTACAATTATGAAGATTTTTACAATAATTACTCTTACATTACTTATGGGTTTAAATGGTTTTTCCCAAACAGCCCCATATGCAAATTTTGACGCAAGTGACGACAGTTTCATTGACATGGGCAAGGCTACAGATTTAAATAATATCGATATTCTAGATGCCTCTGACAAAATCACCATAACAATGTGGGTAAGGTGGGGCGATAAAACAAAGACAGGAGTAGGAAACTGGGCGAATTTATTTACTGCAGCAGACAGCACAGGAAGTGGAGATAATGGCGTATGGTGGATTCAACATAATCAGAATAATAATAATTTCGAATTTGCACTTCATACAAGCAGTAGAAGCTATATGACCACAACAACTAGCCCAAATGATGGAGTTTGGTATCATTTAGCATGCACTTATGATGGTTCGAATATGCGTGTTTATATAAATGGAACATTAGAAGCTACAAAAGACAAGACTGGGAACATAAGAACATTTCCAGCTACAACAAGATTAAATATGGGTAGATGGCCAAATGCTTCGAATAATAATAGGAAATTTGATGGTGACATTGACGAAGTATCTCTTTGGAATAAAGCATTAAATATTACAGAAATTTCGGATATGAGTACTAATCCCGAAAGTGTAACAGGTGTTTTATATGACGCAACAGGCTTACTAGGTTATTGGAATTTTGATGATAATACTGCAGATGACCTTACTAATTCTGGAAATAATGGATCTAATGGTTCTGGGACTACTCTTCCCATTGAACTTTTATCTTTTGAAGGAATAAGTAATAGCAACAGCACACTTTTGAACTGGGCAACTGCCTCGGAATTAAACAACGATTATTTTATTATTGAACGAGCTACAGATATTAGTACAAACAATAATGACTGGAAAAATATAGCTCGTATTGAAGGAAATGGCACTACTAATCGTATTACCGATTATAGCTATACCGATTATTATAAATACAATAGCACAGTATACTATAGATTAAAGCAATTTGATTTCGATGGTAAATTCACTTATCATAAAACAATAGCGGTTTCATCCACTAATTCAAACACTCTAAATGTATATCCAAATCCATCAAATGGTGTTTTTATTGTAAGTGGGCTAAATAATCCATCAACTAACGATATTATCATATATAATTCTACAGGACAAATAGTAAAATCTTATCATAAAATACCTAATAATTTTAAGGTTGATATTTCTGAATTCCCTTCAGGAATATACTATATCAAGTCAGATAATATTACCGTCAAAATAATTAAGTAAATAAAAAAAGGCTCGCAGTTATTATTGCGAGCCTTGTATTTTGTATGAACTAAAGTTCTATTATTTATTTACTTTTTCAGCTTTCTTTTGCATCATTTTCACAAAATCATCATAGCTAATATTAGTCTCTACAGGCTTAATATTATCCTTGAAAAGCTTAGTAAGCTTTTGCTCAACAATTTGTTGTGATACTTGACGAATCTGCTCTTTATCTTGCATTACTGATTCCGTAACTTGCTTAAGGATTTCCTCATTACCTTCCATATTACCACCGAAAGCTTGAAGACCAAGAATCTCTTGAACTCTTGCTCTTAATTCTTCTTCAGTAGTGATAAGGTCGTTCTTAACAATAAGATCTTCCTCTAGAAGTTGCCAGCGAAGTGTATCGCGGTAGCCTTCATATTGAGCATCTAATTCTTCTTTAGAAATTTGCTGATCATTTTCCTCACGGCGGTTAGATTCTAAAATCCATTCCTTAAGAAATTCGTCAGGTAAGTTTAGGTTAGTTTTATCAATAACCATTTCCACAACATCATTATAGAAATTACGATCAGATTCAGCTTCGTAAGATTTTTCGATATCAGCAGAAATGCGTTTTCTCAAATCTTCTTCTGTTTTCACATTAGGATCATTGAATACCTTTCCGAAGAAATCTTCGTTCATCTCAGCAGGCTCGATATGGCTAATCTCAACTAATTCGAAACGGAAATCACCAGTAAGTTCTTTAGCAGTAGGAGCATCAACACCTAAAATGCTAGCTAGCTCAGCATCACTTTTGAATGCCTTAGCAGCATTAAACTTGATAGTTGCACCAACTTTTTTACCAATAAATTTAGTTTTTATAGTCTTTAGCTTAATTTTTTCGATGCTAAAAGTAGCTTTGTCATTAACAATACCACCTTCTTTCACTTCCTTACCATCTTCAGTAAGTTCAGAAAGAGTACCCATTACTACATCATTTTCAGATACAGTTTCCGGATTAGATTGAGTACCCATTTTCATACGAGCTTCCTCAACATATCTATCAACATCCTCATCTTGAGCCATTAACTTAAAATAATCAACTTTAAAAGTTTTATCTAATTTAAAGTCAATAGTAGGCTTAAGTCCTAATTTATAGAAGAAAGAGAATTCTTTTTCATTCTTAAAATCAACTAATTTCTGATTTTCATGATCAGGAAGTGGTTGTCCAAGTATTTCCAGCTTCTGCTCACGGATATACTTATCAAGTTCATCGCCAATAAGATTACTAACAACTTCAGCAGTAACTGCCTCGCCATATTGCTTCTTAATCATTCCAAAAGGAACCATTCCTGGTCTAAAACCTGGGATATTAGCTTGCTTACGATACTGTGTTAGAGATTTTTTAACCTCTTCAGCATAATCACTTTCAACAACTTGCATATTAATTTGCAAGCTTAATTCGCCTGTTGATTTTTGAGTAATATTCATTACAACAAATTTTAAGAATTTATAATAAAAAAAAATGCACCTCTTGGGTGCATTCAGTATTCAAGATTATTGCTTGAACTCAAAATTGGTGCGGATGAAGGGACTCGAACCCCCACGTCTCTCGACACTAGATCCTAAGTCTAGCGCGGCTACCAATTACGCCACATCCGCAATCAGTTCCCTCAAATTCGGGGCTGCAAAGATATACATTTTTCTTATCTAACAAATATTTTTTTACTAAATTTTTAGTATTTATTATTCCGTTTTTATTACACTGATATACAGGCTATTATATTCAATGACTATTTTCATTAATATGATATATAACAAACAATATTGCAAATAACCCTACTAAATATGGTTTACAACAATATAATACGATACACATATGCTAAGCTTTGCATTTTTTTACTACTTTCGCAGACCAATTTCGGAGAGGTGCTCGAGTGGCTTAAGAGGCACGCTTGGAAAGCGTGTAAACGTGTGAATGTTTCGGGGGTTCGAATCCCTTCCTCTCCGCATTGATTTTTATAAAAAGCACGAAACCATAGGTTTCGTGCTTTTTTAATATATAAAAATGCCAAGCATAGCTTGAGCATTTTTATATATTAAAAAAGCATAACTTCTGCCCTAAGCAGAAGTGCTTTTTATGAAAATTAATGTAGGCCCCCTCTTAGGGATGCCGCTTTTTTCAAGCGGCAATCCCACTAATTAAGTTTTTAATAATGAAGAGTGAATAGAGAAGTATTTACACGATTATTATCAAATTATATTTTCCATATTTATATTGTATACAAAACTACGGACAGAATGCCCGTGTTACACCAAAAGCCGTTCACAGCTACACTTCTGATAATTACTGGAAACAATAACGTTGTATTACAATCATTTACAGTATAGTACAAATGCATTATACGAAATACTATCGGAAGAATATTATTTTAATTGTAAGTTATGGTATACCTATTTATACATAACCTTCCCCCCTTTTTATCGGTACGGTAGTCGCTTACTGATAAGCGTGTATTATCATATCACTTATTTCAAGCGGCAATCCAAATTACTGTATACATTTATAATAAAACACTGTTTCTAAATTAAGCAAGCCCAAAACAGCATACCATAAAATATAAAGTTATTTTTAGTTAATGTACGCCCAACGATTTTAATAAGTGTACATTTGCACTTTATATAATAAAGAACATATGGCATCATTTTCAAAATTAGGAATAAAAGAGGAATATATAGCAGGATTGAAAGAACTTGGAATTAACAAACCAACTGAAATTCAAGAAAGAGTAATTCCAGCATTAATAAATTCTAGGACCGATTTAATTGGTTTAGCACAAACAGGTACAGGAAAAACTGCAGCTTTTGGCCTACCATTACTACAAAGTATAGATACTTCATCAAAAGAAGTTCAGGGTTTAATCTTAACACCAACACGCGAATTGGCACAGCAAATTAAGAAGCATTTATTCAAATACACAAAATATGTAGATGAAAGAATTTTTCTGGAAGGTGTATATGGTGGAGAGAAAATTGATATTCAAATTCAAAATTTATATCGAACTACACATATTATAATAGCTACTCCTGGTAGATTGATTGATTTAATTGAAAGGAAAGTTGTTAAATTGGACCATGTTAAAACCATAGTTTTAGATGAAGCAGATGAAATGCTGAGCATGGGCTTTAAGGATGATTTAAATAATATTTTACAATATACTAGTGGAATTAGTAATACGTGGTTGTTTTCGGCTACAATGCCAAAAGAAATTAAGCGTATTGTAGAGTCATATATGGCTGTAGATGCTGTTAGAGTTACAATAAATGAGAATTCTATTGTAAACGCAAACATTACACATCAATTTATAAAAGTTGAAATAATAGACAAAGTAGATCTTATCGTAGATTTGATAGAAGAAGTAGGCGATGATAGAGGTATTATTTTCTGTAGAACAAAAGCTGGAACGCAAAACTTAGCCAAAGTTCTGAAGGAAGAAGGTGTTTCTGTTGGAGCTTTGGAAGGTAATATGCAACAACGTGATCGCGAAAAAGCAATGCGTGCTTTTAAAAATGGCACTACTCAAGTACTCATTTCCACCGATGTTTCGGCAAGGGGAATTGATGTTAGCAATTTAGCATTTGTACTACATCACCAGTTGCCTGAACAGTTAGAATATTATACTCACCGTAGTGGAAGAACAGCAAGAGCAGGTAAAAAAGGAGTTTCAATAGCTTTGATAACCCCTGGTGAAATGTCGAAAATTCATGAACTTGAAAAAGAATTAGGTATTCGCTTTTCTGAATTGAAAAGGTAGTATAAAACTAAGTTAACCTCTCAAGAAAGAGATTACACCCTAAGTTCAATTAGTAAATGCAATTTTTAAGAAGTATAATTTAAGAGTAATTGTTTTTGCCTTCGTTCTCTTTGAGAAGAGAAGCGTAGCGAAACGAAACAAAGAGAACGAAGGCAAAAAATGCCAATCGTTCTCAGAGTTTAATCATTACTGCTTATATTTGTACTCTACCAAAAGTTGTAATATGAAACATATAACGAAAGAACAAAGGTACGAAATAAAGGCATATTTGAGGTGTAATATGTCGCAAAAATTTATTGCAAATGCAATAGGTGTAAGTGAATCTACAATATCAAGAGAGCTAAAACGTAATAGCTCAAAACGAGGTATTTATCAACCAGGTAATGCTCACGAGAAAGCGAACGAACGTAAGGAACGTTTTAATCAAAAACGTAAATTTGACATTAATACTCAAAGAGTTGCAACCAAATACCTTAAAGAAGAACAGCTGTCTCCTAAACAGATAGTGGGCATATGTAAAAAGTTGAATATTCCTATGGTTAGTCACGAAAGAATCTATGCTTTTATACGAGAAGATAAAGCCAAAGGAGGTGATTTGTACAAGCATACCAGGCATCGACTAAAGCACCGAAAGAGACCAGTAGGCGGCAAGGAAATAGTAATCAAGAACAAGGTTTCAATTGAAGATCGAAGTTCTGTGATAAACAATAAAGAGCGTTTTGGGGATTGGGAAATTGACTTAATTGTGGGGAAAGACAATAAAGGAGCAATAGTTACCATTGTTGAAAGAACAACAGCTTTTTTTATGATGCGCAAACTTAAGAATGGTAAGAATGCAAAAAGTTTAGCTAAAGAAGTAACCGATATGCTTTTACCATACAAAAACTACGTTCATTCTATTACTAGCGATAATGGAACTGAGTTTTCAGAGCATCGCAAAATATCCCAAAAGCTTGAATCTCAGTTCTTTTTTTGTAATCCATATTCTTCTTGGGAAAGAGGGCTTAGTGAATACACTAATAAATTGGTAAGACAATACATCCCTAAAAAATCAAATTTTAATCAATTTAACAACCAGTATATTAATGAAATACAATATAAAATTAACAGGAGGCCAAGAGAAACTCTTGATTTTAATAATCCTAAAGAACTATTTTATAAATTTGTAAACTGAAAATTGCGTTTGAGACTTGAACCTTGGCACTAATTATTTGTAAGAATTTTTGTATATGAGCATACTAATTTTAGTATCTTTGCCGTTGTTATTTTTTTCTACTGAACGAATCTATGATGAAAACCACGAATAATATGGTTAATTTGCAGTTCTTTCTTTTGGTTAAACTTAACAAGCATATTATAAACAACAAAAGTAAATTATTAATAAATAAAAGTAAATTTTAAATCAATAACATCAAGTCATGAGAAAACTTTTTGCATTACTGACAATGACGGCCATCCTAAGTTTTGGGGCTATCAATCAGACTTTTGCTCAACAAGCAGAAGAGAATCAAGTAGAACAAGCAAGCGCTGAAACAACTACTGAAGTAGCAGACACAACAGCTATGGAAGCAGAAACAGCTGTAGAAGCTACACAAGAGGAGGCTGCTCCGGTTACGGAAATAGCAGACGAAGAATTAATTGCTAAGGATGAAACTTTTCACCAAATTTTGAAAAGATACTTCATTGAAGGTTCGGCTGGATTTATGGCTACTGTACTTTTAGCTTTAATCTTAGGTCTTGCTTTAGTAATTGAACGTATTATTTATTTAAACCTTGCAACTACAAACACACAAAAACTATTAGTTTCTATTGAAGATGCCCTTAAAAATGGTGGAGTAGAAAGTGCTAAAGACATTTGCCGTGATACTCGTGGTCCTGTTGCTAGTATATTCTATCAAGGATTAATGAAATATGACGAAGGATTAGAGCAAGTAGAGAAATCTATTATTGCTTATGGTAGTGTTCAAATGGGTCGTTTAGAAAAAGGACTTTCTTGGATATCATTATTTATCACTCTTGCGCCAATGCTTGGTTTCATGGGTACGGTAATTGGTATGATTCAAGCTTTTGATATGATTCAGCAAGCTGGAGATATTAACCCTACTGTTGTTGCTGGTGGTATTAAAGTAGCACTTCTTACAACTGTATTCGGTCTTATTGTAGCTATTATTCTTCAGATGTTTTATAATTACCTTATATCGAAGATTGATAGCTTAGTTAATGATATGGAAGATTCTTCTATCTCATTTCTAGATATATTAGCTGATAACAAAAAATAATTAGAAACTATGGATAATAATATATTAGTTAAAGTAACAAAGTATTTCGTATACCTTATGATGGTAGCTGGTGCAGTAATGACTGGCTTAATAATAAGTAATACAGATGCTATGAGCACAGACCCCGCTTTGGCTGCATCAATATTAGATCCTACTTTTCTTCTTGGAATAGGTTTATTAGGGATAGGCATTGTTGCTACCCTAGGATTTGCAATTGCACAAATGGTTTCTGAACCAAAGTCTGCAATTATGGTTCTTGGTAGTATTGCTGGTCTAGGACTTATTTATTTCCTAGCATATATTAGTGCTTCAGGAAATGTAGACGCAAAAGTATATACGGAATTTGATATTGACAGCGCAACGTCAAAATTAATAGGATCATTAATTTATTTAGTTTATTTCCTTGGAGGGTTGTCTATTTTGACAATATTAGCTTCAGGTGTAAATAGTCTAATGTTAAAGAGATAAAATATGACTCGTGAAACCCCCGAAGTAAGTGCTGGCTCAATGGCCGACGTAGCATTCCTTCTTTTAATCTTCTTCCTAGTGACTACCACTATGGCCGTAGATTCGGGAATTATGCGAAAGTTGCCACCTCCAGTACCTGATGATATTAAAGCTCCTCCAGTAAAAACGAGGAACGTATTTCAGGTGTTAATTAACTCTGCAGATGCAATTATGATTAGTGATAAAACTGCCCAAAGTGCAAGTGCAATGAAAGAGGCTAATAAGAAAGACCTTCGCCGTTTGGTTAAGGATTTCCTTACTCCTCATGTTCCTGATAATCCTAAATATCCTGAAACTAAGGTTGTAGATATTGATTTTATCGGAAAATACGAAAAAAGTAAAGGTATAGTCTCAATGCAGAATGACCGTGGAACCTCATACAATACATATATATTTGTACAGAATGAGTTGGCTGCTGCCGTTCGTGAGCTAAGGGATGAGCTTGCTAATCAGTATTTTGGAATGGACTTTAATGTTTTATTAAAAACTGACGAGGCCAAAGCCAAAGCGATTCAAAAAGCAGTACCTATGGCTATTTCCGAAGCAGAACCTGTTAATTTTGGAGGAAAATAATTATGGCAAAATTTAGAAAAGAAGGAGGGAAAAAACTCCCAGAGATTTCAACATCGTCCTTACCAGATATTATTTTTATGCTACTGTTCTTCTTTATGGTTTCAACAACTATGCGAGAAGTAGAGCTTGTAGTAAAAGTTACTCCACCTGAGGCATCTGAAGTTCAAAAGCTTGAAGACAAATCTTTGGTAAGTTATATATACATCGGAAAACCTGTGAAGCGCCTAGCGGCAAAAATGGGTACTGATGATCGTATTCAACTTAATGATGCTTATGCAGAAGTAAATCAAATCCGTGAGTTTGTTTCACTTACTCGTGAGAAATTGCCTGATTATAATAAATCAAAGCAAATAATCTCACTTAAAGTAGATGAGGGTGCTAAAATGGGTATCGTTACCGATGTAAAGCAGGAGCTTAGAAAATCTAACGCTCTTAAGATTAACTATTCTACTCGTAAAATTGCAGACATTACTGATAAATAGTAAAAGTTCTATAATACAATATTCAAAAGCCATAGGTTATTTTTAACTTACGGCTTTTTTTGTGGGAGCATAATCCTTTATAAAACCACATAAGACACAATAGGGACATAAAAGAACATAAGATGTGCCACTGGATTAGTGTCAGTGTCGCTTTGAGAGACGTCGACACTTTATATAGATTATTAATGAATAACGAAAACTAAAAGATTAACGATTTCAGATTAACAATTTGCTATTTCAGATTGAGCTAATCAAGCATTACCATCCCTTACAGCACTTTACCACCATTTACTACTCTTTACCATTCCTTACAACATTTTATACCAAATTAATACCAAAACACGCCATATAAATCGTTTATATTTCCCTATTACTGCGTTAAAAATTATTTCCATAGCTATACTTCGACATGCTCAGTACAGGCTTTTATGCAAATAATTTTTGCCTTCTAATAGGAAAATATATTCCAATTTATTTATAGCGTATTTTGATACCAAATTGGTATTACTATTCTTTACCCCTCTTTACAAAGTAAACTCGTTTGAGAGACATCGACGCTATACCAACATCGATTAACTTAAAATTCAAGTATTCGATTAATATTTGGTGTAAGTCCTTGGAAATATACATTTACAATTTGCTTGGTCTCTTTATCGAAGTATTGACGATTTACGTTTTTGGCTGCGGTAAGGTTCTGAATGTCTATTGACACCTTCCTTCCATACCTTATCTGATTTATTATAGCTGTAATTTAGCCCTAAGTCTATTCTATAATAATCGGATAAGCGCTCTTCATATGAGTTTTCATAATTATATACCGGTCCGTCTTCTTTAATAGATTCTTCGAGATTATATGGCACATTTCTATATCCACCACGCCGTGTTGTACGTAAGTTTACACCCACAACATGCTGATTATTATTACCAAACTCAAATTCTTTACCAGCCACTATATTATTAATGAAATTGCTATTGAAATGAGTATTACGCTCTTCGAAACCAGGCATGCTATATTTAGATTGAAATAATGAGGAAGTGAAAAGTGAATAGCAATTATTGGAAAAGAATTTTTCTAAAGTTAGTTCTACACCATAATTTCTACCCAAACCATCATTTGTAAGGTTCGAATTATCAATTCTAGTTCTATAATTAAGGCTAGTTTTAATCCCATTTGTATCACTTAGATCAATTGGCACATTGTAAATGTATTGATAATACACTTCAGTTTTAAGTCTAAAATCCTCGGCAAAATTCCAATTACAATTAAAACTTGCTGATAAATAAATTGGTAATAAGCGAAGCGATTCATGAGCACCATTGAAAAATAATAAATTGTGAATAATATATTTCACATAATCAAGGCAAAAATTCTTTGCATAGCCACAGTATTGCGAAGCAATCATGAGTACCATTAGTAGTTATTATCGAACTAAATATTTTTTAACGAAGAAGATGTGAATTAGAAACAATTTGTTTCGGCGTGTTTGATTTGTATTTGGTATAATTTACATTCGACCCATTCTGGGTCGTTATTATTATTGACATATTTGAATTATAAATATCTGAAATCTTCGGTTTCAAAAAATCACCTTCTTTTAAGAACCAAACGATTATAATAATAGGCAAGTCCTACGGACTTTGATTCTATTTTTCGCACTTTGTGCTACAAATAGGACACTCCTACGGAGTTATGAAAATATAAGAAAGATATCCTTTTATGATACAAACATTAATATTTTGAAACAAAAGAAGCCACATTTTCTTTCGAAAATGCGGCTTGTATATATTTGTATATTGAGTTCTGGATATTTACATATCAGCTACTTTGTGGGCAGTCAGAGTCAACACAATATTTCTCTACATTCCAATGGCAGAATAAATGCCATCCCAACGCTTATTATCCATTTTGGCACCAATTACTTCAATAATGTTTCCTGCGGTAATAGAACCTATTTCGGCACATCTATCAAGCTCATAACCTTTACTTAGGCCATAAATAAAGCCTGCTGCGTATAAATCGCCTGCTCCAGTTGTATCAATGCTATTAGCTTTGATTACTCCTGCAGTATAAACTTTATCACCCCGTTTTACCATACTACCTTTGCTGCCAATTTTCACAATAGCAATATCAGTAATTTCAGCAACAGCATCTAGTGCCTCGCGTGGTTCTTTGCCAGTAAAAGCCTTAGCTTCTTCTTCGTTGGCAAATACAATATTTACGTACTCCTTAACAATACGAGTAAGGAATTCTAAATTATCCTCAACAACATTATAGCTAGCCATATCAATGGTTACTTTGCAACCTGCTTCCTTAGCAAGTTTCACAGCAGTTTCAATAAGGTTATAATTTTGTACTAAATATCCTTCGATATGGAAATAATCGTATCCTTGGAAATCTTCTAACTTAAGGTCTGAAGCTGAAATCTCAACAGCAGCACCTAGGTAAGTAGCAAATGTACGTTCCGAATCAGGACTAACAAGAGCTACAGCCAAACCTGATTTGGTGTCACTATATTTAAGTAAAGGCTCAACTTTAGCATCTAATAAATCTGCTTTAAAAAAGTCACCTACTTCATCATTACCAATTTTGCCAATAAAGCCTGTTTGAACTCCCAGCTTTGCAAGACCATGAATTGTATTTGCAGCAGAACCTCCTGAAGCTTGTGATTTGTCGAAATGCTTAGTAGCATCAATTACTTTCTCTGCAGTATCCCAATCAACTAATTGCATACTTCCTTTTGGAAGATTATGAGAGTCTAAAACTTTATCGTTATCTATACGGATAAGCGCATCAACTAAGGCGTTACCCAATCCTAATACTTTTGCCATTATATATATTATTTAATTATTCTGATTTATTTAAGCAGCGCGAAATTACAAAAAAATTAAAAGGAAAAGTTAAATCCTTATTCATTAGTTAACTCCTTTTTTTTTATTGTCATAATAAGTTTATCGTGATACGCATTATCTCTGTAACAAGCATCTACCAATCTATCTTTAAACACAAATCCTGCTTTTTTATAAGCTTTAATTCCTCCAATATTTGGCTTGGAAACTGTAAGATATATTTCTTCCAAATTAATCTCCTCAAATCCAATTTTAATTAACTTTTTGGATACTATAGTAGCAATTCCTTTTCCCCACATTGCTCTATCCCCAATAAATATATAGAACTCGCCAGATTTTTTTTCGTTGGAAATATTGCATAATCCAGCATAGCCTATCAGCTTAGAAGTAGATTTAAGAAAGATTCCATAGTTTACAATCTCTTTATTATTAATTAACTCGCTATACCATTCATCAATTTCTTGCTTAGTACTAATTTTTTGAAATAACGATAAAGAATATTTAATAACCAAAGCATCATTTAGCCATTTATAAAATGGATAAATATCTATTGAAGAAAGAGGTCGTAGTTGTATCATTTATAGTAGTTTCATTCGCTCAGCATCCTGACGAATAAAAATAAACAGCAAGATTGTAAATGCCCAAAGAGATGAGCCACCATAACTAAAGAATGGTAGCGGTATACCTATGGTTGGCAGAAGGCCAAGCACCATACCAATATTAATGGTAAAATGGAAGAATAGTATTGACGCTACTCCATATCCATAATATTTGGCAAAGCCTGAGCGTTGCCGTTCTGCAACATATATAAGTCTAATAAATAGAGCCACAAAAAGTAGAACTACACCTGCTGCTCCAATAAATCCCCACTCCTCGCCGACAGTACAGAAAATGAAATCGGTACTTTGCTCAGGCACAAAATCGAATTTTGTTTGTGTACCTTTTAGAAAGCCCTTACCAGTAAACTCTCCTGAACCTATGGCAATTTTAGATTGATGAACATTATAACCTGCTCCAAAAGGGTCGTCCTTTAATCCCAGTAGCACCAATATCCTTGTTTGCTGATGAGCCTGCAATTTGCTAAAAGCCATATCTACGGAGAATAAAGAGACGCTTATAACCGTAAAAAGGCCAATAAGTTTAAGGATATTAGATAGCCTCTTTTTCATAAAGTAGAATGAAGCAGTAAGTAATGCTAATACAAAACCTAGTATTATTAGCTGCTCGGTTAATTCATTAAATATAAGTGCCAATATCGCAAGAACAATAAACGAAAACCCTACTAAGAATATTCCTCCTGGTAGGCCTTTGCGATAAAGAACTAAAATAAATGCTACATAGACTAAAGCACTTCCTGTATCGTTCTGAAGAACAATTAACGCTGCTGGAGTAAAAATAATAATTCCTGATATTATTAAAGAGCGCAAATTAAGCTCGTTAACTCTACTCAGAAAGTGAGCCATTGCAAGGGCTGTGGAGTATTTTACAAATTCGGCAGGTTGTATTGCTATGCTTCCAAACTGAAACCACGATTTAGAACCGGCAACTTCTTTTCCGAAAATAAGCACCGCTATAAGCGTTAGAATATGAAACCCATATATGAGGTATGCAAATTGATTGAAGAATTTGGGATCGACAATAAAAATAACTAAAATAAGTATAAATGAAGCACTTATCCACATCATTTGCTTACCATAGCGCTGCGACATATCCAATATGCTACTATGATCTTGATTATAAACAGCAGCGTAAATATTTAGCCACCCAAAAAGCACAAGCAAAATATAGATACCTATTAGCACCCAATCCAGATCACCTATGGAGAAATTATTTCTGCGCATTATTTATGAATTAAGTCTCCGTTCAACATTCTTTTCTCTAGCCATTTCTTTTTGTCACTAATATGACCTTTTAAGTATTTCTCTATCATAAGTCCAGCAATTGGAGCAGCCCAAGTACCACCATATCCCGAATTTTCCACAAAAACAGCAATTGCTATCTTTGGATTATCCTTAGGCGCAAAGGCTATAAATACCGAGTGATTTTCGCCATGGGGATTTTGCACAGTCCCTGTTTTGCCACATACAGCAATGCTGTCGACATGGGCAAGAGTTGCGGTTCCGCTTTGGGTAACCTCTTCCATTCCATCAATCACCACATCAAAGTATTTTTGATCTATACCCACAAAATGCTTTTCGTAAAACTCTGGTTTCTGCTGCGACGAATCGCCAAAGCTAGCAACAATATGCGGAGTACGATAATATCCTCTATTTGCAATCCATGCCGCTTCATTTGCTAGCTGCACTGGCGTGGCAAGTATTTCGCCCTGACCAATGGATAATGAAATCGTAGTAATGGCGTTCCAATGACCTTTGCCGTAATACTTATCGTAATACTCAGGTTTAGGAACATTTCCTCTACGCTCATAAGGTAAATCTATTCCAAGTTTGACCCCAAAGCCCATATTATTTACATATGATTTCCACTTTCGGAATGCCGATTCATAGGAATCGTATTCTGTATTATGAATTATACTTCGATATACATTACAATAATATGCATTACACGATATTTTTACGGATTCTTTTAAATCAATACTCGGTGAATGAGCATGACAACCTACATGTAAACCTTTAAAATGAAATCCATTATTACAAGTATAGTGTGTAGAAGGAAATAAGACTTTCTCTTGCTGCCCAATCAAAGCTTGCAATAATTTGAAGGTAGAGCCTGGAGGATAAGCGGAACCCATTGCCCTATTTAATAGAGGCTTAAAAGTATCATTGCGAAGTAGTGTATAATTATCGGAACGTATATTTCCCACTAACATATTAGGATTATAACTTGGTGAGCTAATTAAAGATATAATCTCTCCACTCTTAGGGTCAATAGCCACAATACCACCAATTTTATTCACCATAAGCTCTTCGCCATAGGCCTGCAAATCTATATCTAGTCCAGTATATAAATCTACTCCATTAACAGCTTCAATGTCGTATATTCCATCATGAAAAGCACCTTGCTCTCGGTTGAATACGTCAACCATAAGCTTCTCTACGCCTTTATGACCACGGAGCATATTTTCGTATGATTTTTCGATTCCACTTTTACCAATATAATCACCTGCAGTATAGAAACTATCTCTGTCGAGATCTTTTCTGTTTACCTCACCAATATAACCCAAAAGGTGGGCAGCGCTATGATGTGGATATTTTCTTAGTGTACGCGCTTGCACATAAAAACCAGGAAACTGAAAAAGTTTTTCTTGCAAATATGCAGTTTCAACCTTCGAGAGTTGCTTTTGAAATATACTTGCCTTTCTTTTACTATATTTTCTTGCTTTCTTATAAAGCCTTTTATATTCTATGGTATCGAGGCCAATAGTATTGCAGAAATCGATCATGTTGCTTTTATCAACTTGACCTGGAATTATCATCAAATCAAATACGGCTTCGTTATAAACAATGAGTTTATTATTTCTGTCGTAAACAAGGCCACGAGGAGGATAGATTGTAACATCGCGACGAGTATTATTATCAGCAGCTAATACATATTTATTCTCCATCAACTGAAGCTGTATTAACCTGATAATAAATATCATACCCATGATAATAAAGAATCCATAAAGCACGTATTTTCTATCTCGATATTTATCTTGCCGCATTATCATAATAGTGGAATCCTTATTTGTGGTGTTTTATACTAAACCGACATAGAAATTTGTAATATTAAACGCATCTTTTGCACCTATTCTTCTTTATAATTTATCTCCGTAGCTACGGCTATGCAAAGAAATTATGCATCGACAAGGCGCAAAATATGCTATTTTCTAAATACAATTTTCTATCACGGCTTAGTATACAAAAATAAATTAAGTAAGGGGGTTTAATAGCATTCTTTATAATTAATTGTTAACATGTTTCAGTCTTCAGCCTTCAGTCTTCAGTCTTCAGTCTTCAGTCTTCAGTCTTCAGTCTTCAGTTGGTTGTAACTTTGAACCATGAACCCAGAACAACAAACATTCAAACCTTGAACATTTCAACTTTTACAACTCTTTACCTTTCCTTACAACATCCTCCATAATTTCTTCATTACACCATTATATAATTACATCATTCACCCCTTATACCAAATTGGTATTACTACTCATTCCAATAAAGGCTAAAATATAAAATCATTTCTAAGTTGGAAATATTCTTATGTGATTTTCATAAAAAAAGCCTCGTCAGAATTAACATTCCAAGGAGGCTTTTCAATATATTTTAGACTTTACTATTCAATAATTAGTGAGCTTACGAATGTTTTATCGTTGCTAAGCACTTGCATTACATATGCACCAGCAGATAGTTCGTTTGCTTTAATATTAATCTGGTTCATACCCAACATAAGTGAGTTTGAAGCATTCCATACTACTTTACCACTAAGATCGAAGATTTTGATTTCGATATTCATAGTTTTTTCAGCATCAATCTGTAAAGTAAAATCGCCATTGCTAGGATTAGGGAATACTACAACTGAAGCAGCAAAACCATTTTCCATGATTCCTACATTTAGATTTTGGTCAAAACGTTTACGGAAAGCTTGGTAATAAATATTAGCAAGAGTTTGATTATCGTGGAAGATAAGAGTATTCTCATCATTCTTATTATCAGCACTATTACTCCAGTTATGACTACCTACCAATAATGTTGGGCTTGAAGAAGTTCCTTCGTCAGCCACCATATATTTGTGGTGCATAATACCCGATACAGCAGCATCCTCTTGTAAGCTATCTCCCAATAATGTAGATAATAAAGCCCACACAGTTTGAGAACATTGCCCTTCGCTATTAACAAGGATTTTTAAATCTACCGAACGATCATTAACAGCATCTTGCAATGCGTATCCAATGTCGCTACGGGTAATAAGCATGGTAGCAATACTCATATTAACATCAGCATTTTTGATAGTATTCAATATTTGAGCATTAGTACCATCAGAAGGGCTAAAGTAGCATTCAACATCTTTGCCATCAATAATAAATTTATGAGGAGTATTATCTGCTTTAAATGGTCCAAATTTAGAATTTGCAACACTTGATTGAAGACCATCAGAACCAAACATCTCGTTAAACTCTAATGTAAATGCTCTTGCCAAACTCTGATCTTGAATAATGATTACTGTATTAGGGTCAGTATTTACTTGTCCATCAGTCATATTAGTTCCACCTGTCCAAACTAAAGGTTGGTTAGGATCTGTAGCTTCTGCATCAAAAATTATAAATTTGTTATGCATAATACCATAATCTGAAGTCTGAGGGTTAGAAAGTTTTTTAATTTCAGAGCGAACATTTTGAACACCAGTATTACCAGCACTACCATCAAATAACATACGTACATCAACACCTCTATCATATGCATTATTAAGTGCTGAAGAAATACTTGAAAGACCAGTTTCTGTAAAATTATACATTGTAAAATCCACAGAAATTTGAGCTCTATTGATATATGCGATAAGAGTATCGTCAAGGGCATTAGTAATAGTAATAGCATCAACACCATCACTAACAGAGTGATCAGTAGCATGGTTGAAATATGCAATAATTGCTCCTGAAGAGTTACTTTTAGTTACAAAAGTTCTGATAGGAGAAACAGCTGTATCAGTACCAGAAACACTAAAAGCACGCACATAAATAATTTGAGCAGCAGTTAATCCTGATATTGTAACAGTATGAACAGTATCTGTACCTGTGGTTGGAACAAATGTTCCTAAAGCATTAGTAGTACCCCACTCTAGTTCACTTGTACCATCGATATTAGTTTTCCAACCGAATGTAAGTGATGTAGTAGTAATAGCACTTTCGCTTAGCGCGTTAGTCATCCAAATAGAGGTCGTCATTTGAATATCATTGTCATCGCGGCACAATAGCTGATAACCATCATTAGGGCCAGTATATGAGTGCTGAGTACCTATACCAACAAGATTTACAGGTCCTGAAGGAATTGTTTGTCCTATTAATGGGTGATTAGAGCGAACATAGATTTTTGAAGTTTCGCCATTGGCAGTAAAATTATAGCTAGAGTTACTAGCGAATACACCACCAGGAGATGTTGTAAAAACCGCTCCTGCAATAGATAATAACTCTGATTCGCGAGTTTCATCAATTTGATCAGGAGTAATAGCCTCTGGTGCAGGCATAGTGTTTCCACTACTTAGTACAGTAAAACTTGCAACAGGATCTATTTCTAGAAGCTCATTATAATCCTTTATAGTACCTGTAACCTCAACAGAATCTCCTCTAAGAACACCACTCATTGATGAGCTATAAGCTGCAATTCCTGCAGTATTATCTTGGAAATATCTAATACCACCAAGTTCGCTACCATTGGTAATAATACCTCTTACAGTAACTGTAGCTCCAACACCTAGTGTACGAGCAGAATCAATGCTTATTACCTGCGCGAAAGTAAATGTCGAGCTTAGTAATAATGCTAATAATAATAAGTTTTTCTTCATAATTGTTCATTTTTGTATTTTACCACAATAGACACATAAGTTACAGAGAACACATAAGATTTATATGACCCCTGTTCTTCTATGTTTTTAGAGGGGTTATCTCTCCTTTTTGTTTATGTAGTGTATTTATATTTATTCATCTAATAATTCTCTATATAATTCATTGACAAATGTTTTTTGTCCCTCTCTCTTTTAAAATAAGTATTTAAGGATGAATAGTGAAAGCTGAAGTGTTTCTACAATTAAGTATAATTCCATACTCAAATCATTAATTGTTGATTTATTGTAAGACTATTTCTCCTTTATACTTCCGGTTCCCATCGGGATCCTCTATCCTAGTCCTTTTTCCTTTCCTAATTTAGAATTTCATTGAAAGCGAAGTCATAAATCTACGACCCATTCCAAAGAATACTGTTGCAGAACGTGCGCTTGAGTCGTTCCATGTTTGATCACCATAAGTGTCATTATTTTGCGCATCCGATATATATGTTTCATCAAGAGCGTTAAGCACAATAAATCTTAAATCGAATTTAATTTTCTTTATTTTGAAACTATAACCTGCAAAAATATCTACTAAATAATAATTTGGAATTATCCAACTTTGCTTTGGTGTTCCATCAGGATTAAAAGCATTATCGTTTGCTGGGTTATTAGGATCCAAGGAAATAGGATCAAATTGAGAATAGTTATTCGCAAAATAAGTAATAGCACCTTTAATGTAAACACCTTTTACGGCCTTCCAAGGCAATTGCCAACGAACACTTTCGCGCAGTTGTGTTTGTGCTGCATCTCCTACTCTAAGCCCATCTGCTACATAGTACACATTACCAACGACATTACCTGTGTTTTCGTCAACAACCTCCGCTGAATCAGTAGATAACCAACGCCAGTTTCCCAAAGAAACAACTGTTTCAGAAAGCAGCCCTTTAGTAATTTTATAACCAAACTCACCCTCTACACCAACGTGCAAGGCATCCATTCCATTAATGTTTACACTAAATGTATTATCATCAGCATCTCTAAAAGTAAATGGTCTATCAGCAGGTTTGTTTTGCCAATATGTAGCATAGGTATTAAAATTGAAAGTGAATTTATCATTATAATAGCTATAACCACCTTCAATGGCCATAACATGTTCATTTTTAATATCTTTATACTTTCTGTTATTATTGTCATATACATTCTGAAATCGAGGTGCTTTATTCAAATAACCTGTATTGACAAATACATTTTGTGTTTCGGTAAGATTATAGTTTGCACCAATTTTTATAGTATAACCAGGAATATAAGTCCAGTCTGTTTGTGATGTTCTAGCCTCAGGACTATCTATTGTATAATCTTTTCCATCAATAGTTACAGTATTCTTTTTTGCGATATAGCCTCCTGAAGGTAAATCAAACTTACGTTCATAACCTACTTGCTGTGCATAAACCACACCATCAATTACTAAGTCTTTCATCTTAAAATAGTCCACTCTTTTATAACCTGTATATGCAAATGTTAGGTTACCAAACACTGTTAGATTACCTTCTGTGTATTTTGCCTGAGCAAATAATCCACCCCAGCGAACCAATCCATCATTATGATAAAGAATTATATCATCTTTCTCTTTAAGCCAATTTGGGTTGGTTTTATCATTTATTATATTAGTTTTAGAATCTAAATCCTTATACTTTTCTGCACCAAGCATATCATAAGCTGTACGATAATGCTCTCCTTTATATGTTTTTAAATCAATACCTCCAGAAACACTGAAATGATTATTAAATTTATGATCAATTGTAGACAGAATACCTACCCACATATGATTATTCATTGATGCACGTAATACATCAATTGTACCCTCTAAAGTTGGATCTGCGGCTCCTTTTACATTAGAATCGTATATTCCTTGAAAGTCGATATTCCCTTCAGCTGTAGGGTTTGTAGAATGCGTTAGCCCTGTTCCTCCACCGTTACCCATAGAAAGGTAAACGATATTTGACACATATGTTTTGCGGCTTATATTCCAATAATCACGCAGGGTAAACATTGGTTTAAAATAGAAATTCTTTTTTTCACTAAAAGGGCTAGCTTCGGTATCACCTTCGCGTTGTAAATAACCCCAATGTGCATTATATCTTAGTCCCATATTTGTTGGTACACCCTTAATAAAATCAGTCTCTGGATTCATGCCAATTTTCTCAGCATAATCAGTATCATACATTGAGATTGGCTTTTTATACGAGCGCTGACCGTGAGTTTGAGGTGCTCCCATTGCAGAAAAACTAAATAAGTGATCTTTCCACTTTTTATCTACTCTTAAATATAAGAAACCACCTTGAGTCCAGGTTTCATCAACCCAACCGTCGCCTTGTTTGTATGAACCAGCAAAAGTTATTCCCCAGCCACCTTTCATACGACCAGTTGTAAGACCTATTGAAGTACGAAGGAAACCATCGCTTCCAACTTCTTGCTTAAGTCTAATACTCTTTTTAGACTCAATACCTTTGGTAATAATATTCATAGTACCACCTACCGAGGGAAGAGCTAATTTTGAAGCACCCAAACCTCTTTGAACTTGAATGGAGCGAGTTACCATATCCAAACCAAACCAGTTTGACCAATAAACCCAGCCATTTTCCATATCATTAACAGGAATTCCATCAAGCATAACGGCAATATTTCGTTGATTGAAACCACGAATATTGATTCGAGCATCGCCATCACCACCACCCTGTTGGGTAGCATATACTCCTGGTGTAGAATTTAACACCATTGGAATGTCTTGCGAGGCTAGCTCTTCGTCAAGTGTTGCTGGCTTAATTGTAGAGAAAGCTACAGGAGTTTCTCTAGACTTTGCCACATCAGCAACAATTTCTACTTCTTGAAGTGTTGTATTTGTAAGTTTCACATTCAAATTAACAACACTTTTATTCAATTTTACTTTCTTTACCAACTTATCGTAACCTACATACGAAAAAGTAAGTTCGTAATCACCATAGGGCAAATCAAACTCAAAGGCTCCATTTACATCAGTAACAGCTCCTTTTCCCGAAGCGTACATAATATTAACACCAATAAGAGTTTCGTTAGTAATATCATCAATAACAACACCTTTTATTTTACCATTTTGACCATAAGAAAGAACGCCAAAAGATAAAAACACCAATAATAATAGTAGATTTTTATACATATAAATATGATTCTAGAAAGATTTTAGCTAAAAAAACCCTCATAAAGAGGGCTTTAAATTTTGTAGAAAATAATTATTATTTAATTATTACTTTTTTAGTAATAGATGTACCATCAGTAAAGAAAACATTTACAAAATAGATACCGTTTTTAAGTTCGTTAGTTTCAATTCTCATATCACCACGTTGTACAGGGTTTTCTTGAGAAATTACTATGCCACCAACAACATTAACAACTTCAACAGATTTGATAATCTCTGTACCTTTTACCATAAAGAATCCTGTAGAAGAAGGATTTGGGTAAAAGAAACAATCATTTTTCTTAACTGTAGTCTTAATGCTTGTAGGAGTACAAGAACCTGTATGCCATTGTAAGTGATCAAAAGTCATATTTGGTAATGAATCCCATGTTTCTAACGCATTAAAAAATGGAGGGTTAGTTGTTACACCTTCTTGAATAGAAGATTTACGCACAAGAGTTTGACGTTTAGTCAACCAGTTTCCACCAGCAACAGAAGTAAATCCATTATCAGCATCATCAGTCCAAGCATCACCAGGGTTTTCACCAACTTTTCCGAAAACATCAATATATGTTCCGTCAAGTTTTTCTAAAGTAACAGCATCGTTTCCGTTGAAATAAAACATTTTATTTTGAGAATATACTGGGCAAACAAATGTATCAGCTAAAGCTTGTAAAGCTGGATCAACCATTGTGTCATAACCAGTTCCTGCAGGATCACGCTTATCAACAACAATTACCCATACTTCTGCTGTAGGAATAATATGATTTCCTTCAAAATTTAAAACGTAAGGATTAGTTCCACCATTAGAATAACGTACTAATTGATAATCTGCCATATTAATAGGGCCAGTTGTTGGATTATAAATCTCAATAGCACGATTATTACCATAGCCATGAACATATTCCGAAATAAATAGATCGTTACATTGGCCAAAAGAAAGAGCACTTACTAAAAGCGCAAAAGTTAAAAGTAAAGTTTGTTTCATATATTTAAATTGTTTGTTAATATGGTGATAATCAATCACATTATATAATTATAATGTTAGTTTCATATCTAAATATTATAGTTTAATTATTTGGAATTATAACGCATTAATAATCCCCATTTTTATAATAATTCTAATCAGCGTTTTAGGCTATTTATAGCCTGATTAGCTTTTAAAAACCTCTAACCTCTTTAAAAAAAGTCAGCTCGCAAAGTTAATTATTTTTTTTGACGTAATATAACTTAATGTTATCATATTGTTAATTCTACACATATAGTTTTAATCCGTAGCCCAAACCCTATCAATACTATTCAAATTAAGGTTTTTATTATAGTACATAAACTAAAAAAGCAGTTACCGATGTTTCAGTAGCTGCTTTTACTTGTTGTTATTAATTAGTGAGTGATTAAATCCCTTATCATATAAAGCGAAATTATTAATTACTATGCTGGCAATAATGCTGTTATAAGCACAATTAATAGTATTGCTCCTATGATAAAAAATTCCTTCCAAATAAATTCTAAAGTTCTTTTCATGATCTTAATTATTACTGGTACTTTTCAATTTTAACAATGCAAAATAAATAAAAATTGAGGAAAAAAGATATAGGAGAATTACCTGTTTTTAAACATTGTTAACATTTAATGTTTAATCTATTGTTTATCAGCTTTTTATAAGTACTATTTTATAAAATAATAGACAAAACTATTAACTATAACACAAAATGTGGTAAAGAGGCGATAAAAACAATTAATTTAATACCAACATTATTATCAGAATCTATGGAAGCATGCATATAGTTTTTATACCAAATTAATACCAAAACACGCCATATAAATCGTTTATATTTCCCTATTACTGCGTTAAAATTTATCTCCATAGCTATACTTCGACATGCTCAGTACAGGCTTTTATGCAAATAATTTTCGCCTTCTAATAGGAAAATATATTCCAATTTATTTATAGTGTATTTTGATACCAAATTGGTATTAGAATAAATATAGCATGTTTTGTAAATAAAGAAGAGGCGACCAGTGGCCGCCTCTTTCGTGGAAAAAATCCACTATTGTTTATGAAAACAAAATATTATTGAATCACAACTCTCTTAACTTTAATGTCACCATTAGAGTGTAAGCGAATATGATAAACTCCCTTAGCAAAAGAGCTAAAGTCTAGTTTCCAAGTTTTAGTATCTAAGCCTTCGTATACTACTTTATCAGTAAATACAACAGCTCCTACAGAGTTATATACATCAAGATTATACTCTTGATTTTCTAAACCTGCAACATCAATTTGGAATTGACCTGAAGTTGGGTTAGGATAAACACTAATGCTAACTTTATCCAATTCTGGAGTTGCTACACCTGTACAAGGATCAACAACTAGTACCATTGAATCAGAAGCATTACAGTTTACATCATTATAAACTTCTACAGAAATAGTGTTGTTTCCAACATCAAAAGTATTACTATCAATAGTTATTGATTGTGTACTTGCTCCTGTATTCCATAAATAAGAAGTAAATCCTGCACCAGCATCAATTGTAAACTCATGATTTACACATACTATTTGATCTCCACCTAAGTCAATTGTTGGCTCTTCGCGGAAATAAACATATGTTTGATCATTAGTAACACAACCTGCGTCACTTGTTATTTCTACAGACATTATACCTGTAGTTCCACCAAGATCAGTTGAGTTGATTGTAATTGACGACCAGCTTACACCATTGCTCCATACATAAGTATTACCAGGAACATATCCTGCTTCAAGAGTAATGTCAGCATTTTCGCCACAAATAGTAGACGTATCTCCTAATTGACTAAGCGGAAGAGCTTCGTAAGTGATATCTGTAGTTCCATTATTAGAACAACCGTCAGCATTAGTTACATCAACTGAATAAGTGAATGTTCCTACACCATAACCATTGGTGTCAGCAGTAATTGTTTGGGTTGTAGCACCAGTATTCCAAATATATGAAGTACCATCAGCACCTGCATCAAGAGTCATTGAGCTATTAACACAAACTGTGCTAGCACTAGCCAAATTAACTGTAGGTATTGCATTCACCATTGTAGTAGCTGTATACGAATTGAAACAACCATTAGCATCAGTAAACATATAAAGCATACTATTTGAACCAACATTTGCATTTGCAGGAGTAAATACGTTACCCGACAAACCTGTACCATAATAAGTACCTCCAGTTGGAGTTGCTACTAAAGTATCTGCATCATCATTTGTACAATATGCCGTTGCCAAACCTGTAACTGTAAGAACAGGAAGTGCATTTACAACTTGAGTAGTACTATCAAGGTTTACACAACCATTAGCATCAGTAAAAGTATAAGTAAGATAATGCGATCCTGCACCAGCAGTAGCAGCATTAAAATAATTACTCATTACACCTGCACCAGTCCATGTACCACCCACAGGAGTTGCTCCAATAGGCATAAAGTTAGGCTCATCAAAACATACATCAGCAAGAGTCGTTACTGCAACAACAGGAAGCGCATTTACCAAAGTAGAAGCACTATCGTTATTTACACAACCATTAGCATCAGTAAATTCATAATAAACAGTGTGATTACCAAGACCACTAACACTTGCTTCAAATTCAACAGAAGCATTAACTGCACCTGACCATACTCCACCAGTTCCTGTAGGAGTAGCTGTAAGTGTAGCAGCAGGAGCATCAACACAATATGCTGAAGCTAAACCACTAATCGTTATAGAAGGAAGAGTATTAATTGTTGTAGAATTAATTACAAAATTCTCGCAACCATTAGCATCTGTAATACGATATTCGATATCGTTAGCGCCAGAAGCAGCTGTTGAAGGATCAAAATCGCTAGCAGTAATACCGCTACCTGAGAATAAACCACCTGTAGGAGCTCCAACAAGAGTAACTACTGCAGCATCTTCACAATAATCAGCAGCTAAACCCGTAAATGTTGGTGCAGTAGGAAGTGGATTTACAAACACCTCTGTTGCCTCTGTAAGGTTATTAGCTGTACAACCATTATCATCAGTAATAGATGTAAGAGTATAAGTTGTAGTAGCATCAGGACCAACATATTTATTAAATACATCAGTAGTAGATGAAAGACTCATAGGAGTTGTTCCGTCTGTAACATTAAATGTATAAGGAGCAGCACCAATAAAGTTAATTGCCAATTGTACACTATCACCAATACACATAGTATCATTATCTGATACTGTTGCAGTAGCTAATTGGTTTACAAATACTGTAAGACTATCCATATTAGCTGTTGTATTACAAGAATGACCATCAGTAACTGAAACAATAGTATACTTAACAGTAGAATCTGGATCAGCAAATACTGTAAATGGACTAGTTGCAGAAGCAACGTTCATAGTATTAGTACCATCAAATACATCAAAAGTCCAAGGAGCCATTCCCGTAAGAGCTATTGAGATTTCAGTGCTATCACCAAAACATATAGTAGCATCGTCAGAAGCTACTGCTAGAGGCAATGCCCAAGCGCTAACAACTATGCTATCAAAATCAGATGTTGCAGTACAACCGTTAGCATCTGTTACTGAACTAAGTTTATATGTAGCATCTGCACCTGCATTAAGCAATACTGTATCAGTATTATTTGTTGCATTGGTAATAATTCCATTATAAGTATAACTAAATGGAGCAAGACCTGTAATATTTACTATTGCCTCAGCATCAGAGCCGAAACAAGCAAATGTAGTATCAACCACATAAGAAATTGCAGGATCTGCAATTATAGTAATCAAAACTGAATCTTTAGTAGTAAGTACATCATCCGTTGCCGCAACAATAAACCATGTATCAACAGTAGGACTTACTGAAGGATTTTCAAGAGTAGAATTAAATCCTACAGGATTTGAAGTCCAAACATAAGTAACAACACCACTACCTCCAGAAGTACCACTAGAAAGAGTAGCAGTATCACCACTACAAATTGCTGTTGGGTTAGATGATGGAGCTACAGAAACAGGACCTCCACTATAAGGAAGTACTATTGTGTCCCATGTAGTACAAGTATTACCTGCATCAGTCACTTTCACATAATAATTAACTGTAGAAAGTGCATTGGTAGTTGTAAGAGAAGCTGTAGTTGTATCCGTTTCAGTAATATTACTACTCGGAGTCCAAGCGTAAGAAATTGCTCCTACTGCATTCGACACACTTGCTGTAAGTGTAGTAGTTGCATTATAAGGAACAGGATTATCTGTTGCCGCAGCTGTTATATTCGGTAATGCATTTACAATCTGAATTCCAGAAGTTGAATTAACACATGCATTACTATCTGTATAAGTATAAGTAATAGTATGACTTCCTGCACCTGCTGTTACAGCATTAAATGTGGAAGAAGCACTATCAACAGCAGTACCAGAGTAGTAACCACTACCACCTGCAGGACCACTACCTTGAGTATAAGTAAATACACTCTCGTTAGCACATACATCAGATAAAGAAGCAATTGCAACCACAGGAAGTGGATTTACATTTACAGCAATAGTATCGCTATGTATTGTTGAAACACAACCATTAGCATCTTTAATACCAATAATAGTGAAATAAGCTGTATCCGTTACAGCAAAAGTTGAAGTCCAAGGACTTACTACATCTGTAACATCAGTTGTGTCATTTACATCTTTAGTATAGCTAAATGACCAAGGAGTAGCTCCTGTGAAACTAGCTGCTAAAGTAGCATCATCACCAGTACAAATTTCGTCAGCAGTGAAAGTTGCAACTGTAGGTAAAGCAACATCAGTAATAACTATAGTATCATAGGCAACAGTAGCTATACCATTAATTTGTACAGTATATGTACCCGATGAGTCAGTAGTTAATGAACTTGCAGTATTTGCTAAAGTATCGTTATCTGTAGTCCAAATATAAGTATAACCTACACCCATGTCCACATCAAAACTAATACTAGAGCCAGCACAAAGAGTAGTGTCATTACCTAAATCAGCAACAGCATCAGGCTCTTCTTGTACAGTAATATCATCGATATACCAGCCATCTCTTTCTGCAGAACCATCAGAATCTAAGAAGAATCTAATTCTTACGCTATCATCTTTATATGCTTCAAGATTAAAACGCTCCATTTTCCACCATGAATTATCAGGAGTTTCATATCCTTCACCCCACTCAGAATAAGAATCTTCATGAAAATAACCCTTAGTGGCATAATTAGAAGTGCTTCCTCTATATAAACTATCAGGAAGATTTACCCAATTCTGTCCATTATCCGTAGAAATTTGAATAAAGCACTTATCCCAACCACCTTCAGTTTTTGCAATTTGCCAGAAATCGAATACAGGAGTTGTTGAAGATGTTAAATCCATTGCACCCGTTTCATGCAACATATTTATAGCATTGCTAGAATATTGATTATGAACAGAATTATTACCTGAGTGTTTTAATGTTGTAGTTAAATTAAACATATCACTACTAGCATCATCATTCTCAAAATAAGTATAATCAGCCTCAAAATCCTCAGTAAAAGGAATTGCATGATCACCATAAGTGATAAAACTTTTAATTACTGTATCGTTTGTATTATCCTCATCTCCTGATAAATCAGTATAGACAGTTAAAGTATGCTTACCTGAGGCCGAAGCGTCAAAGGTTGTAGCAAATTGGAATGTATCCGTTGTAAACGCCGCCAAAGCAAAAGTTTCGTTTATAGCAGTATTATTATCCAACTGATATTTTACATTTAATGCAGTATGGTTAGCAGTACCATTATTTCTCACAATAACTGTTACAGTATCATCAGTAGCTACCCCAAATCCACCAGTATTTGCACTGATAATACTAATAAGTTCAACTTCATTTGCTACAGGAGCGTAAAGTTTTATATCATCAATATTTAAGTGATCAGAAGAAGTAGTCATTCCATGTTTGAATGCCACATATTTTCCACTGCCAGTATAAGTATCAAACATTACTGCCTTGAAAACAGTACTAGAAGTAGTTGTAGGCAATATTGAGTCTATAAGAGTAAATGTAGTTTCGTCCATAGGGTCAGACATTACACCTATATATAGTTTACTTCCAACTCCACTCACCCAAAACTCAAGTCTAAAGCTACTTACATCGAAGTTTGTAATAGGGAAAGATGCAATTAATGGCTTAGTAGTATCAACTACAGAGCTATTATACATATGCATATATTTATAACCAGAATGAGCATAAGAAGAACTATAAGCAACTTTAGCATAAGCTGATGAATTCTCTGTAAGATTTAAAATACTCCAATATTGAGGAGTAGAATTAGTACTATACGACTCAAAATCATCGATATATGGTAAATCCATATTAATAATACCAAAATAAGTTGCGGTATCATTTGTATTATCCTCATCATTACTTAATGTAGAGTATACCGATAATAATAATGTATCAGCAGTAGCAGAACTTTGAGCCTTTGTTGTGAAAGTGAATGTATCAGTAGTAAAAGCTGCCAATGTAGGCATTACTTCACTAACAACAGAACCGCCTTCTACCATAAAGTTTAAAGGAATACTTGATTGAGCAGCAGAACCATTGTTTTTAACAATTGCTTGCACGGTGTAATTACCTTGCCCAAAGCCTCCGTAAGTGCCAATAATTTCAGCAACTTCTATTTCGTTTGCTGGAGGTACAAAAAGCTTTATATCATCAATAAAGAAATTGTCATAAGTTCCAGCAAAACTATGCTTAAAGCTAATAAATTTCCCACTACCAGCATAATTATCAAACATAACAGCAACTTGAGCATATGAAGTTATATTGCTAAAAGTATCAATACCAACAAACGTAGATGTATCCATAGGGTCAGTCATTACACCAACGATCAACTCACTAGGCCCCGCCGTTTTAAGCATAAACTCAAGTCTTAAACTTGTAAGACCACTATTAACAGCAGGCATAGAACCTATAAGTGCTCCTGATGTTGCAGCATTTGTAAATAATGCAAATGACTTTGTTCCACTATTGGAGTAGGATGCATTATTAATAATAGCAACGTTTCCATTATCATCAGAGCTAACAATTGATTGCCAAAATTGAGGTAATATGTTATTTTCACCTTCAAAATCATTGGCATAAGTAAGTGCTAAATTTGCGATATCAGTAGCCGCAGTATCGTTACTTAAATCCTCATCACTACTAAGAGTAGAATATACTGTTAACAATAAAGTATCAGCAGTAGCAGAACTTTGAGCCTTTGCTGTAAAAGTAAATGTATCAGTAGTAAAAGCAGCCAATGTAGGCATCACCTCACTAACAACAGCACCACCTTCTACCATAAAGTTTAATGGAATACTTGTTTGTGCTACTACTCCATTATTTTTAACAATGGCTTGTACAGTATAATCACCTTGATTAAAACCACCATAAAAACCAATAATTTCAACAACTTCTATTTCGTCTACTGGTTGTTCATTTACTGAAATATCATCAATTAGCCAACCATATCTCTCCGTACCACTGTCGGTTGTATATCTAAAACGAATTCTAACGCTATCATTTTTAAAAGGAGTTAAATCAAATTTCTCCTTTTTCCACCAAGTATTATCTGGGGTTTGGCTTCCAGTTCCCCACTCAGTATATGAATCTTCGTGGAAGTAGCCTTCTGCTGCATAATTAGCAGTGTTTCCCATATACAAACTATCATCAATAGTGGTATATGATTGACCTCCATCAGTAGAAATCTCTATATAGCATCTATCCCATCCACCTTCAGTTTTAGCAATATGCCAGAACTCTAATGCTGGATAAGATGTTGAAGATAAATCAAGAAGACCTAACTCGTGCATAATATTACTATTATTAGCATCTTGAGTAACATTCTTTACTGACTGAGCACCACTATGAAATAATGTTGTTTCAACAATAAAGTCGATATCATTTCCGCTAGCATTAGTAAATTTATCAAAGCCACTCTCAAAGCCTTCTGTTAAAGGAAATGCGTGAGCTCCAATAAAATAACTAGTCCTACTATTTGTGTCATTTGATAAATTTTCATCAGATACACCATTAGGAAGATCAGAGCTGGCTATTATAGTATGATTACCCTGAGATATAGTTACTGTACCTATAACAACTGTATCTATTTCACCAGTTGCAATACTACCTGTCCATGAGGCAGGTGTTTGTACACCTCCATCAATAGTCCAATTAACAGTTGCAGAAGTTAAGGCAACAATACCATAATTCATTATAACTGCCTTTACTGCCTGATTACCTGAAACATCTAAATACAAGATATCAATCATTCCTGCATCATTATTAACAGGACAAGCTGCAGTAATTGCTGTTGTGATATCACCAGGAGTACCCCCAGCACCTTCTGCTGCTATTTCAGCTCCTGTAGCATCTAATATATAATATTCATTTTCACCAGGATAACTACCTGCCGTATAATCTGTAGTTATTAGATCACCAGTATTTGCTGCAAAAGTAACATACTCTGGTCCACCCCCAGTGGCAATTGTAGCATCTGTTATAACAGCTGTTCCGTTAACAAAAACAGTAACTTTTCCTCCGTTCCAGCCATCTCCATATGAATCAATCATTTTAAGTTGATAATCACATGCTGAAGCAATATTCGGCAGCGTAAAAACCGCCAAAATCATAATAAATAAATAAATAAATTTTGTTTTCATAATAATTGAATTTTAGTTAATAAATTGTGGTTTTTAGTCTAAAGACACAGAAAAATAGTGACAGCCGGATAATATCTCACTTTAGAATTTTGAAAAAAACTAAAGAAAAAATCAATAAAGCAAGTACTTTTTATTAAAACATAAATTGTCTTATATAGCTAGTATTTACATTATATCTATTATAATTATGCGTTGATTTTCTAAGAGTTGAGATATGAGATTCTATTAAAAATTATCTGTAAATAACTACTTCTCTTATTAATCTGTGATTTAAGACTGCTAATGTATGATAAATATTGACATAAATTAAGGTTCTGTTTAAAAAAATCACTTTATCCCATAATTGTTATTTATAATATGTAGAATGAGCTATTTTTTTGCAAAAATATGTATTAGTCTATAATTGTTGTTTTATGCACATTTAATTTAGTGAAATATGAATTTATTAATCTACTAAGTAGTTCTATAATAATTAACCTTTTCAGAATGCTTTTTTAATTACTTTTATAGTCCGAAAATTTAATATAAAATCACAATTAATATATCAATCATGAAAATTTTTATTTTAGTAGTATTGACAGCACTTTTTATGTCTGCATTTGCACAAGAAAAGGTAGTTGATCGTTTGCTCCGCTTCCCTGCAATTAGTGACAGTAGCATTGTATTTACCTATGCTGGAGACCTATATATAGTTGATAGAGAAGGTGGACAAGCACGTAAAATCACTAGTGGCGAAGGTTACGAAATGTTTGCCAAATTCTCACCAGATGGTAATAGTATTGCTTTCACTGGGCAGTACGATGGCAATACCGAGGTGTTTAGCATTAGTAAAGATGGCGGAGTTCCTAAGCGACTTACATATACTGCAACCCTTGGCCGCGATGATATATCGGACCGTATGGGACCAAATAATATAGTAACAGCATGGACTCCTAATGGGAAGAATGTTGTTTACCGTTCCCGAAAACAAACTTTTAACTCTTTTAAAGGTTCATTATTTTCTGTAAGTAAAGATGGTGGTATGAGTACTCAGCTACCTTTGCCTTATGGTGGTTTTTGTTCATATTCGGCAGATGGTAAGCAGCTAGCTTATAATCAGGTAATGCGCGAGTTCCGTACTTGGAAATACTATAAAGGAGGAATGGCCGATGATGTATGGATTTATAATTTTGATACTAAAGAAACACAAAACATCACCAATAACGATGCTCAGGATATTTTTCCGATGTGGTATGGCGAAAGAATATTCTTTATTTCGGATAGAGATAGAATAATGAACCTTTTCTCATATAATACAACTACCCAAAAAGTTGAAAAACTTACTATGTTTGAAGAATATGATATTAAATTTCCTTCAATATATAAGAATACAATTGTTTTTGAAAATGCAGGATATATATACTCTTATAAAATAGATACTCAGGAGCTCAAAAAAGTAGATATAAGAATAAATAATGATTTTCCTGAGTCAAGAAATAAATATGTTGATGCATCAGATTATTCAAACTCCGCAAGCCTATCGCCAAATGCAAAGCGTATAATTGTTAGTGCTAGGGGCGATATATTTTCGATACCAGTAAAAGAAGGTGTAAGTTATAATTTCACAAATAGCTCAAATGCATTTGACAGAAATGTTGAATGGTCGCCTGATGGTGATAATATAGCCTACATATCGGATTTGAGTGGCGAATACGAAATTTACATTCAGAAATCTGATGGAAGCGATTCGGCAATTCAGCTAACAAATGATGGAGGAGGTTATAAATTTGAATTAATGTGGTCGCCTGATGGCAAAAAAATAATGTGGAGTGATAAGGCTATGGACCTATATTATATTGATATAGCAAGCAAAGCTATCACTAAGGTTGCCCACAGTCTAACATGGGAAATTAGAGATTATACTTGGTCGCCAGATAGCCGTTGGATAAGTTTTGCTGATGGTAATGGCAAAGGTATGAATCAGCTTTATGTTTATGATACCGAAATTCAGAAAACTCGTACTGTTACCGATAATTGGTACGAATCGAGTTCTCCTACATTTTCGGAAGATGGCAAATACTTATATTTTATTTCCAAAAGAACTTTCTCCCCACAATATTCTGAAACAGAGTGGAATCATGCTTATGCTAATATGAGCAAGATATATTTTATCACATTGCAGGAAGATGATAAGGGTCCATTTGCTTATGTAAATGATGAAGCCGTTTCGGAAAAGAAAAAAGATGAAGCAACGCCTGAAGCAAAAGATGAAAAAGTAAACGTAATTATCGATTTTGAGAATATTGAAAACCGTGTGGTAGAATTGCCAATTGATGCAGGCTACTATTGGAGTGTTGCAGCTGTTGGCGATAAAGTATATTATAGTCAATACCGCACAGGGCAAAAAGGCTCAATGATGAAGGTTTATGACCTTAAAAAGAAAAAAGAAACTGAGATTGGCAAAAATCTGAGCTTTGATATATATCCACAGGCAAAAAAGATGGTTATAAATAAAGGCAATAGTTATTATGTGGTTGATTATCCTTCGGCAAAACTAACATTGAAAAAGCCTGTGAGTGAAGCTGGGCTAAAAGTTTGGGTAAATTTACATCAAGAGTGGGCACAGATATATAATGAGGCATGGCGTCAGATGCGCGATTTCTTTTATGATGAAAATATGCATGGTAGAGATTGGCAAGCAATGCACGATAAATATGCTGTACTACTTCCCTATGTAAACAATCGCAACGACCTTAACTATATTATTGGCGAGCTGATTGGTGAGCTAAATATTGGCCACGCTTATACTGGTGGAGGTGATAAGGCTAGCCCTAAGCGTTATAAAACAGGTCTTTTGGGAGCACAGCTAAGCAAAGATGCTAGTGGATATTTTAAGATTGATAAAATAATTAAAGGAGAAAATTTCCGTAAGAACCTCCGCTCTCCACTGATGGAAGTTGGTTTAAATATTTCTGAAGGCAACTATATTATTGCTGTGGACGGAAAAGATTGTAAGAGCTATGCCGACTTTTTTGAGCTTATGTTTAATAAAGCCGATAAGCATGTATCACTAATGATAAATGATGTAGCCACGGCAACAGGTGCTCGCGAAGTGATTGTAAAACCAATTGCTGATGAGTCGAAATTATACTATTACGACTGGGTGCAGGGCAATATAGAGAAAGTGAGCAAAGCCACTGACGGACAAGTTGGATATATTCATGTTCCGGATATGGGAAGAGATGGCTTAAATGAGTTTGTAAAATATTTTTACCCTCAGCTAGATAAAAAAGCTCTGATAATTGATGACAGAGGAAATGGTGGAGGAAATGTATCGCCAATGATAATAGAAAGATTGCGAAGAGAAATCACCAGAGCAAATATATTGCGTAATGCAAGCATATCCACACAAACGCCAACTAAGATGATGCGTGGTAATATGGTTTTATTAATAAATGGGTATTCTGCTAGCGATGGAGATTTATTTCCATACAGCTTTCGCAAGCATGGGCTAGGTATTATAATCGGAAAGCGCAGTTGGGGTGGTGTAGTTGGCATAAGAGGCTCACTACCATTTATTGATGGCGGATCACTCACTCGACCAGAGTTCGCAAGCTACTCAGCTGATGGCAAAAAGTGGATAATTGAAGGCTACGGCGTAGACCCTGATATTGAAATTGAAAACGATCCATCACGCGAGTTTATGGGCATAGATCAGCAATTGAACAGAGCCATTGAGGAGTTACTAAAAACCATTGATGAATATGAAGAATTGCCTGCTGTGCCGGAGTATCCTAGAAAGTAAGGATAGAGGACTAGGATAGAGGATAGAGGGCTAGGATAAAGGAGAAGGAGGAGTTAGTTTAATATTTAAAATGACACGAATATGAAAAACAGAAGTGAGATATTGGAGGACAGACTAATTGATTTTGCTTTGAATGTAAATTCTTTATTGGCGAAATTACCGAAAACATATCTTGGTCAGAATTTGAGTAGCCAATTAACTCGTTCTTGTACATCCCCTGCTTTAAATTACGGAGAGGCTCAATCTGCATCTTCTACTAAAGATTATATTCACAAAATGCGAATTAGCGTGAAGGAATTAAGAGAAACTCATGTTGGTATTAAAATTATTGAGAGAGGAAATCTTGTAAAGGATAAGGAATTTATTACTTCCGTAAAAAAGGAATCAACAGAGCTTATCTCTATTTTTATCTCAAGTATTAATACTGCTACGAAGAAACTGTAATAAGGATAGAGGATAGAGGATAGAGGATAGAGGATAGAGGACTAGGAAGAGGAAAAAGGATTGAAAAACAGATATTATCTTTGAACTCCTTTTTCCTCCTGAGTTTATCGAAGGATCCTCTATCCTTGTCCATTTTCCTTAGTTTAAAACTTAAACTAACTTCAGCGTTCACTATTCACCCTTAAAAACTTAAACAGATGAGCATAAAAAACTGGGAAGAACAAGACAGGCCTCGGGAGAAACTCCTGGAGAAGGGTAAGTCTGTGCTTAGCAATTCGGAATTATTGGCTATTCTTATGGGCTCGGGTAATAGGGATGAGTCGGCGGTGGAACTTGCAAAGCGCATATTGGCTTCTGTGGATAATAATCTTAATGCACTTTATCGGCTTTCGGTTGCTGATTTGATGAAATTTAAGGGTATTGGAGAGGCAAAAGCTGTGAGTATTATTGCAGCAATGGAGCTTAGCGAAAGGCAAAAGGTAAGTGGCGAAGTAAAGAATCCTAAGGTCGTAAAATCGCAAGATGTATATAATATTTTTGCACCACTGCTTTCTCGTGAGCATTATGAGGAAATATGGTGCTTATACCTAAGTCGCAATAATACTGTACTTGGCAAGCAGAAGATTGGCGAAGGTGGAATTACTGGAGTTGTTGCTGATCCAAAAAAGGTTTTTATTAAAGCCTTGGAACTTCATGCCACCTCAATTATATTATGTCATAATCATCCTAGTGGCAATCTTGATATTTCGGAACCAGATAAAAAACTAACCAATAATGTTAAAAGTGCTGGCGATTTTTTGGATATAAAATTACTCGACCATATTATTATTGCAGGTAATAATTATGTTAGTTTTGCAGACAAGGGTTTAATGTAAATTTTCATCATACATATGGCAAACAAAATCTTATTTCTGATTCCAAAGCGTACAAATAGACTAATCTATATTGTCAATCATTTTTGTAATAATGCATGGGGAGTTCATGCTGATTTTACAATAAATAAAGATGAGTTTATAGCTTTTGAAGGAGCAAAAGTACATTATGGTTTTTCGGCAATTGATGATGAACTATTTATTGCTGCCGAGCAATTACTTTTTCAACGCGGAATTGAAGAAACTGAAATCACCACAGGAAAATTTAATGAGCTGCCAACTTTATTCCCTACCTATAATAGAAGCTCAGCACTAAATTTTGATGTATTTGCAGCTTCATTTTTTCTTCTTACTAGGTACGAAGAGTATTTGCCATATATGAAAGATAAGTATGGCCGTTTTCCTGCAGCAAATAGTATTGCTTATCAAAACAAATTCCTTCAAAAACCCATAATCGATATTTGGGCATTGGACTTATATAAAATAATAAAGGAGAGATTTTCTGAATTTGAATTTGATTTACCCGAGTATAAATTTATTCCTAGCATTGATATTGATGCTGCTTTTGCTCTAAAAAATAAAGGAGCACTGCGTACCATTGGTGGCTATATGAAAAATATTCGTGATTGGAATATGGAAGAATTTAAGCAGCGCACAAATGTTATTCTTGGGAAAGAGGAAGACCCCTTTGATACTTTTGATTTCCTTTTCGATATTCATAAAAAGTATAATCTTGAACCACTATTTTTTATCCTTTTTGCAGCATACGGCACTAATGATAAAAACACTCCTACTTATAATCGTAGCTTTAGGGATTTAGTGGCTTATATTGCTGACAATGCTAGCGTGGGAATTCATCCTTCTTTTACATCTAACACAATTAGTGGTAAACTGAAAAAAGAGATTCATAACCTTACAATGGTTATACATTCGGAAATAACAAAAAGTCGTCAGCATTTTCTTATTCTACATATGCCAATTACCTACAGAAACCTTATAAACCTTAATATTACCGACGACTATAGCATGGGCTATGCTGCTGAGATTGGTTTTAGAGCTTCCACATCGAGGTCGTTTTTGTTCTACGATTTGGAGATGGAATATACCACATCATTGCGCATTCATCCGTTTACAGCTATGGAAGGCACCTTGCGCGATTATCAATCGCTAGGAGTTGAGGAATCATATACTGCATTATGCAATATTATTGACGAAGTGAAGGCTGTTGGTGGCACTTATATAAGCCTATGGCATAACGAAAGTGTTAGCGACAAAAAACGTTGGGTAGGCTGGCGCGACCTATATGAGCGAATGATAAAATATGCTATTGTAGAATAGCCTTTTATTAAAAAATATGAGCATAAAATCATCATTTATTCTACTAATAATTATCCCAATACTATTTTCATCATGTTTTGTGGAGCAGCGTATTGCTTATGCCTATCAAGACGAAATTCCCACAACATCGATTTTATTTAGAAATTCGGCTGAGGTATTTGTCAATAACCATAAGGTTTATATTCCTGATAATTTATCAGCTGCTGAAAAAGAGCTCTATTATGACTCGGCATATTACTCTAGCGACCTGATTCAGTTTATTGATGTCGAAGATTTTAACTATCGATTTAATGAGTATTTTCTGAAATCATTACAAGAAAAGCAGCTAAGAGTTTATACCGAAGATAGCATTACAGCTTTTATAAAGCAGAAAACTCCTCGCATGATTATTGAGCTTGTACAAATAGAAATAGAAGAGGATTTTAATTACTATTATGATGAAACTAACGATTATCCTTTAAATATTAACACCAATAAATATTTACATCTAAAAGAAGCCACATGCCATAATGAAAGTGATGGGGATTTTAATTCCCAGTATTTTTCTGTGGAAATACCACGAAATGATATAACAGTAAATAGCTGGTTCAAAATTGACCTATGGTATAATGATACTACTGTGATAAACAATACCATTTTTATAAATTATTTGCTAGAGGATGAGATTGAAGGCATATTCACTGGTAAAAACACCCAAAATGTTAATTATATATACACCATTGATAGCATTACACCCATTGACTTATGGAAGATATCAGAAATTCCTGCTGAGATATTTGCCAAGGATGCTATTGACTATTTAATAAATATAATAATAGAAAACCGACTTTACGAAAAAGATAAAAAACCAAAAAGCCATTGGCGATTAAGCGATAAGTCGGAAAATATATTACCCACTGATGAGGAAATGCCATATGTTATTATGGATTAAGAGGGATAACTAAGAATTGGGAATGAAGAATTGAGAATTAGGAATTGAAAAGTAATTAACGATTGCAGATCCGATTACTATCGGATAACGATTTCAGTCCCGATTGCTATCGGGAGCAGATTTCCTAAGTATTTGATTACAAGTAACCCCGTAAAGCTTGCCCATTATAATTATGCCAAGATAGCCACCGGGATAGGAATTAACAATTACTCAACTCCCCAATATTTTAAATCAAATTTACTTTCAATAATCTCCTCCTTTGAGTTTGGAAGAGAGTGATAAAGGTCGAGCTGGGTAATTTGCTCCAAACTATCAACTGTGATAGCGAAATTAGAAATAGGTTCACTACTCTTTTTGTTGGGCATAACAAATGCTATTGACTGCTGTAAAGTATCGTTATACAACAAAAGTGCTTTATAGTAATGCGAAGGAACAGCAACCTTATTTGCACCAATTGTAATGATGGAATCCATAAAAATAGGTCCCACACAAACATAAACATTATCGTATTTTACAGCAAGCTTTCTAACTTTAGATTCCAATCGTTTCCATATTCCACGGTTGAAACCTGCTAGCTGTGGCGACATATTGCTGTAATAAAAACTCTCGCTCATTGCTTGTTCCTTCCACGTCATATCAGCGGCTGGAGCAAGGTGTCCCCTATCGTATCCCGATTTAGAATAATCTGCATTATTAGCAGTATGGCTTACAACCATTGTGTCGGGACGGAAATTATTTTTTCTCTTAAAATTTTTCTGAAGTTCTTTGGATTCTAAATTATAAGCTACCCAATCAGCTTGCTCTCTTTGCTCGTTATAAACCAACGAATAAGCAAAATGCTTTACATACGCATCAGTTTCATAATGTTTTGGTTCTTCTAAACTCTCACTTGAAGTACAGCCTATCATTATTACCATCGAAAGCAATAATATAAAGGCTAAAGTTTTGCTATAAATTCTCATGATTTTTATTTATAATATGTTTTTACCAATTAAACCTGTCTACCGACAGGCAGGCAAATCAAAGATTAAACTTTACGTGCTTCTTCCGATACCAAAAATACAACTGGCTTTTTAGAAATTGGGTTTATACGAGTTACCACAATGGTTTTATATACATCCTCAATATCTTTATAATTAAGAACCTCCTCCACAGTGCCTGATTTATGGATTATACCCTCATTCATCATCACAAGATTGTCGCAATACTCACCTGCTAAATTGAGGTCGTGGATAATCATCAATACACTGAGTTTCATTTCTTTATTGAGCCTACGGATAAGATTCAAAACCTGTACCTGATGTGTAATATCTAAATGCGAAGTTGGCTCATCAAGCAACAGTAATTCTGGCTCT
>Ga0256842_1000213_pt1 | contig 51293 bp, 45 predicted proteins | sample 4559240metaG_FD_185973 | JGI IMG/M metagenome (GOLD analysis project Ga0256842, IMG submission 185973) | Hydrothermal vent microbial communities from Guaymas Basin, Mexico - 4559-240 | ecosystem: Environmental > Aquatic > Marine > Hydrothermal vents | place: Mexico: Guaymas Basin | collected... | reverse complement strand
CAGAGTCTATAATTAATAAAAGTACAGATACTAATGTTATTGAAGTAAACAGTGGAGGAGATATAAAAATAGGAGGATTTGGAATTTATGGAGAAGGGAAGATTATAGTAAATGGAGGAGGTAATCTTGAGGTAAGTTCAAATATTTATGGAGCAGAGAGTAATTTTGATATAACAGGTTTATTTATTCAAGATGAAGGGAAAATAGAGGTTTATAATAAAGATGTAAAAATAAATACAGGTAGTATGATTCAAAATCCACTAGCTTCTATAATTTCTTTAAATGGAAAAATTAATATAAATTCTTCTAAAGATAATATAGAAGTTTCTTATCTTGAAGCAAAAAATGGAAATGTTTTAATTTCTTCATCTGGAGCAATTTATAATAGAGATAGAGGAAATATTCCAAAAGATTATGATATTTATTCTCCAGAAATTAATCTTACTGCAGAAACAGGTATAGGAGCTCCAAACAATGTTTTAAACCTAAAAACTTCAAAACTTACTGCTTCTACTATTTTTGGAGGAATTTATGTATCTTCAGATGGAGATTTACGACTTGAAAATATTTCTGCTGGTTCCGGAGACATTTATGCTGAACTTTACAATGGTAATCTTTGGATTGACTCAACTATTGAAGCAAGAGGCGGAGGAATAATTCTTAAAGTTCCTCAGGGTTTTATAATGGGAGATGGAAGACTGATAGCTACTAATAATTCTTTACTTTTGGCAGGAAAATATGTAGGATTGCCTTTTAAACCTCTTGATGTAAATATAAAAGCTCCTTTGAATATTCAGGTATTTGGTAAAGATAGTCATTATGGATTTTCAACTTATATAAAAGGTTCTATAGGAGCCCAATTTCAGCATCTTCTTAATGTGACACCAGGACTTACTGCTTTGAATAATGTAACTAATGGTGGGAAAAATCAAGACGAATTTTTTTTCGGTACCAATATAGAATTACAAAATACTTCCAGCCAGATATTTAAATATTTTCCTGCCCTTAAAAAAATAAGAATAGCACAAGATGAAATTCAAATTGATAAAGGCAGTTTTAATTTCAAAGAAAATAAATCGCAGATTTCTTTATTAAATGAAGGAGATATTATGAAAAATGAAAATATTGAAGAAACTTCAATAAATTTGATAACTAATACTTCAAATAAAAAAGAAAAGTAAAACTATATTTTAAAAAGTATTAAAGTATTTTTATACTGCTTTTAAAAAAATTAAGGTAATTTTAACTCAGATGTTAAAGATGTGGTTTAAACAAATTTGACAAGTGTTAATTTATAAGAATCTTATTGATGTATATAAAATAAAAAAAATTAAATATGAAATTATTTTTGAAAATATTAATTTTTATACCAAATTTTGTATCAAAATTTCCCTATAGTATTTAATACAATTCTATTCCTTCCCTCTCCATAATTTTATTTCTCAAAAATTTAGTTTTCTATTGATAGAATATCTTTAAACCTTGTCTAATAAAAAAGATATTATTATAATTTTATTAAATTTTAAAGTTTATTTTTAGAAATATTAGGAGAAGATAATATGGCTTTAAAGTGTGCTATTTATGATGTTAAAAAAGATTTAAAAGTATGGGAAAAATTTGTTAAAAGATTTGAAGAAGTTTTTAAAGATAAAATTATTTTAAAATTTTTTACAAAAGAAGATAAAAAAAAGTTAACTGCTGAAAATTTTGATATATATTATATTTCTCCAGATTTTTTAATTGATTTAAATCTAAAAAATTATATACCTATTGCCAGATTTACTAAAGAAAAAAGAAGCTTTTTGTTAATAAAAAAGAAAAAAAGAGAGCTTCCATTTTTAATTAAAGCGATTTTACTTAAAAATTCTTTTTTTTTGCTTCCTTTAATAAAATTTTTTAGAAATATTACCCATATTGAATTCTGGTATGCAGATAACTGTGAAAATGTTTTAAATCTTGTTTATGAAGAAAAAGCTGATATCGGAGTTGTTTGTGATGAGGTTTTTCAAAATTACAAAGATAATGGTAATTTTGAAGTTTTAGAAAAGTTTGAAGTTCCCTATAATAAACTTTTAATAGTTCCTTTTCAATATGAGGAGAAATTTAAAAAAATCATAAAAGATATTCCAGAATTCATTCTTATAGAGAAAAAAGAGGCGGAGTTTATAACCACAATTTATACTTTGATTAGCTATTTTTCAGCTCTCAAAGAATTACACAATATTTCCTCTGCTGTTTTAAATGTGCCTTCTATTGGTGTAATTATTTATGGAGAAAAAATTTTATATGCTAATAAATTTGTGCAAGAGGTTACAGGGTATACAGGAGATGAATTAAGGAATATGTCCGTTCTTGAATTTATACATGAAAGCGAAAATTTAGAAGAAATGAAGAAAGTAATTGAGAAAAGACTTTCAGGAGAGCAGTTAGAAAGACTTTATGTAGAATTAAAAGCTAAAAGAAAAGACAGTTCATTTTTTTATATTCTTGCTTTTTCAAAAACTATCCTTTATGAAGGAAATTATGCAGGTTTGGTGATATTTATAGATATAACAAGAAGAAAAAAGATTGAAAAACTTTATGAGGTTTTAAGAGAAATCAATCAATTAATTATAACGTCTTTGGTGGAGGAGGAACTTTATCAAAAGATTTGTTACACATTGGTTGAAAAATTAGGATTAAGATTTGTTTGGATAGGTATTACTGACAAAAAAGACAAATTTTTAAGACCCATTTTCAAATATGGATATGAAAACGGATTTTTGGATAAAGTAAAAAGTTCAATTTTTGAAGAATTACCAGAAGGTAGAAGCTGTGTAGGTATAGCATATAGAGAAAAAAGAGTAGTAATTTTTGAAGATACAAGAGTTCATCCTCTTGTAGAACCATGGAGAAAAGAAATGTTAAAAAGAGGCTATCTTTCTACAGCAGCCATACCTGTTATTAAAGATAATGAAGTTGTAGCTGTTATTACAATGTATGCAAATGAACCTAACTTCTTTGAAGAAGAAGTAAAATTTTTACTTGAAGAGCTTCAAAAAGATCTAAATTTTGCTCTTCAGAAAATGGAGGAATTTAGAAATAGTATAATAATAAAAACGGCTTTAGAAAATTCGGATGAGTGGGTGTTAGTAACTGATATTGATGGAACTATACTTTATGCCAATCAGGCAGTTTTACAAATAAGTGGTTATTCAAGAGATGAGCTTATAGGTAAAAATGTAAAAATTTTTTATTCAGATTATCATTCAGAGGAATTTTACAAAAAAGTTTGGGAAACTATTCTATCAGGTAAATCTTTTAGCAATATTTTTGTAAATAAAAATAAAAGAGGAGAATATTTTTATCTTGATCAAAAGATTATTCCTGTGGAACTTCCTGGTGGAATAAAAAGATTTGTTAGTGTAGCAAAGGATGTAACTAAGGAGATGATACTTTCAAAGGAACTTGAAAAATTAAAATTTAAAGATATGATGACAGGTCTTTATAATTTCAATGGTTTTTCCTTAGCAATACAAGATCTTCTTAAAATAGAAAAGGATTCTTCTCTTCTTGTATTAATAGACATTTACGGTCTTACTTATTTAAACCAAACTTATGGACTTGAGTTCGGAAATAAAGTATTAAAAGAGGTTGCTAATAGACTTAGAAATTTTTTTAGAAAAGAGGACATTATAGGAAGAGTAGGAGGGGATGAATTTGGTATATATATAAAAGGATTGAAAAGAAAAGAAGATGCTATCTTTATTAAGAAAAAACTTGAAATGATTTTTGAAAAACCCTTTGTAATTGATGATCTTGAGTTGAATATTAAGATAAACGGAGGAGTTGCAATATTCCCTGAGGATGGTAAAGATTTTAGAGTTCTTTACGAACACGCGAGTGTAGCTCTTTCAGAAGCAAAAATAGAAGGAGCTAATGTGATTAAATTTTTTAACCCTGCTATGGAAAAAAAAGCCAAGAGCTTTATATGGGTTGCTAATCTTGTTGAAAAAGCATTGAAGGAAAATCTCTTTGTATTTTTTTATCAACCTTATTTTTATACTAATACTTTGAAACTAGCAGGATTTGAGGCTCTTGTAAGGATAAAAGATAAAGAAGGAAATATTTATAAACCAGCTGAATTTATAAATTATTTAGAAAGAAGCCCTTACCTTAAAGATTTTGAAGCTTGGGCTTTACAAGAAGTTGTAAATAAGATAAAAAAATGGAATATTCCTATATCTTTAAATATATCTGCTAACAGTTTAAAAAGTGAAGATTTTATTGAAAGATATTTAGAAAAATGTAAATATTTAAACGTTCCTTTAACTCTTGAACTAACAGAAAGAGCAATTATTGAGAATATGGAACAGGTAAAAAATATATTTAATGAATTAAAAAATTATAAAATAGAAATCAAAATTGCTATAGATGATTTTGGAACAGGTTATTCAGCTCTTATTTATTTAAAAGATATTCCTGCAGATTATCTTAAAATAGATATGTCATTTATAAAAGAATTATCTAAAGGACCTAAGGAGAGAGCTATAGTTGAAACTATAATTTATCTTGCTCATTCCTTGGGAATAAAAACCATAGCAGAAGGGGTGGAAACTCAAGAACAATTAAAAATCTTAAAAGAACTCAATTGTGACCTTGTTCAAGGTTTTCTTTTGGCAAAACCTATGCCACAAGAAGAAGTGGAAAAAATTTATATTTTAAAATTTTAAAATGATTAAAGAAAAGATAGAAAAATTTTTAAGAAAAAAGCATTATTTATATTTATTGGTTACAATTTTTTTTCTTTTTTATTACATAGTGTTTTTAATTTTTATAAACACGACCAAAAAAAATGCAATAAAAGCGGTATTGTCTGCAAAATTGAGGGAAGAAAAAACCCATGTAGATGTTTCTATTAAAAATATGGAATATATAATGTTCCATTATATAGAACATCATTTATTAAAAGAAAATAAAGAAGCTATAAATCTTTTTGCAAAGGCAATAAAAACTTCAAATAAGAAAAAAAGAAATAAAATTAGAAAAGAGTTATATTATAAACTTTTACCTCTTTATAACGAGCTAAAAAAAATAGGAATTACTCAAATACATTTCCATACCAAGGATTTTAAAAGTTTTTTAAGAATGGATAAACCTGAAAAATATGAAGATGATCTCCGAAAAGTAAGACCTTCTGTAGTTTATGTGAATACTTATAAAAAGCCTTGGTTCGGCTTTGAAATAGGTAAATCTTTACCTGGGTTTAGGTATATTGTTCCAATTGTAATAAATGGAGAGCATATAGGAAGTGTTGAAATGGTCTGGAGAGTTAAAGATTTTTATAGATTTTTATTAAAAACTCATGAGAATGAGTATCCTGTTTTTCTCTTAAAAGCATCTAAAATTAAAGAAAAACTTTTTACGGAATTTAAAAAATATTATACAATTTCACCTTTTAGAAGAAACTGGCTTTTAAAAAAAGATTGGATAACTAAGAAACAAGTTTATCAAATAATTCAAAAACTATCAAAAGATAAAAAATTTTTAAAAATTTTAAATTCAGATAAAGAAATTGGTTATTATTTAAAATTAAATAATAAAAGTTATTCTGTTGTGAAAATCCCTTTTAAAAATATTAAAGGAGAATTATGTGCTACTCTTATATTTTTGGCTGATGATAATAATATAAAATTAGTCTTAAATATTTACAAAAGAGAATTAATATTTGGTTCTTTTGGTTTAATACTTTCATATTTGCTTATTTTAATAATTTATCATATGTATTTAAAAATAGAAAAAGAAAGAAATCTTTTTAAAACTTTAACTGACACATTAGAAGCAGGTATATATATAGTGAAGGAAAAAGAGGGAATAATTTTTGTCAATCCCATGGCTTTAAAACTTTTAGGATATTCTTTTGAAGAAATAAGAAGAAAAGAACCTCATTATATTTTCCATGCTGATGCTTTAGGCGGTGTGCCTTTAGAAGAATGTCCTGTTATTAAAACATTAAAAAAAGGAGAAACATTCAAAGCAGATATAGAGCTTATAAGAAAGGATGGAACAAAATTTTGGGCTTATATGATAGCTACTCCTTTATTTGAAAATAGAAAATTTATAGGAAGAATGATTATTTTTATTGATATAACTGAAAGAAAACAGCTTGAAGAGAAGCTTCGTAGTATGGCTATTACCGATCCACTTACAGGATTATTTAATAGAAGACATGCTTTTAATATATTAAAAAAAGAAAAATCCAAGGCTGATAGAGGAATTAGCAGCTTTTGTATAGTATTAATAGACATAGATAATTTTAAAAATATAAATGATACCTATGGGCATGATATAGGTGATGAAGTTCTTATAAATATAGCTTCATTTTTAAAGAAAAATTTGAGAGCTTATGATGTGGTTGCCAGGTGGGGTGGAGAGGAATTCTTAGTTATTCTACCTAATATAAATATCAAAGGTGCTGCTATTTCAGCAGAAAGAATAAGAAAAGCCATTGAAAAGATGGATATCAGTGGTATCAAAACGACAGTAAGTTTGGGAGTAACATGTTATAAACCTGTAGAAAGTTTAAATAAAACTATAAAAAGAGCAGATGAAGCACTTTATGAAGCCAAAAAACAAGGTAAAAACAAAATTATAATAAAAATGAATGGAATTTTTTATGATGTTAATGAATTATTATAAAAATATTTTTTATATGTATAAGTATTAAAATTTATATTGCTTAAAACAGGCTTTGGTGCTATTATATATTGCTAATATCAAAAAGAGGAGTAAAAGATGAGTACAAAAGAACTGGAAAAGGACTTAGTTTATAAGGCTAAACACGTTTATGAGATTATAGATAAAGAAGAAAAAGAAATTTTAGAAAATTTGTCCAAAGAATATATAAATTTTCTTTCTGAAGCTAAAACAGAAAGAGAGACGATAGAGATAGCCAGAAAATATTTAGAAAAAGCAGGTTTTAAAGAAAATAATTCTGAAAGAGGATATTTTATTTATAAAAATAAAATGCTTGCTGCCTGGAGGCAAGGTAAGAAGCCTATCACAGAGGGATTGAGGATTGTAGTAAGTCATATAGATACTCCAAGGCTTGATTTAAAGCTCCATCCCCTTTTTGAAGATGTCCATTTAGCTTTTTTAAAAACTCATTACTATGGTGGAATAAAGAAATATCATTGGGTTGCTCAGCCTTTGGCGTTGCATGGCATAGTTGCCAAAAAAGATGGGGAAGTAATCAAAGTGGTTATAGGAGAAAATGATGAAGATCCTGTTTTTACTATATGTGATCTCCTCCCTCATCTTGCAAGAAAAATTCAATCCGAGAAAAAGCTTTCAGAAGCTATTGTGGGAGAAAAACTTAATGTTTTAGTAGCAGGTATTCCTATAGAGGATGAAGAAGAGGTAAAAGAAAAAGTAAAACTCTATTTTTTAAAACTACTTTATGAAAAATATGGAATAAAAGAAGAAGATTTTGTTTGTGCAGAAATTTATGTGGTGCCAGCAGGAAAAGCAAGGGAAGTAGGGCTTGACAGGGCTTTTATTGGAGGATATGGACAAGATGATAGGATCTGTGCTTTTACCTCTTTAAAAGCCTTTTTAGAAGTAGAAGATCCTGAATATTTTAATTTGCTTCTGTTTATGGATAAAGAAGAAATTGGATCAGAAGGTAATACTTCTGCCAAAAGTAGAATTTTTGAAGGTGTAATTTATAATCTTATCAAGCAGGCTGATCTTCCTGCTACTGCAGATGTGTTTTTTAGCCTTATGATGAAAACCAAAACCCTTTCTGCTGATGTTACTGCAGGTATAGATCCTAATTATATAGAAGTGCATGATAAATTAAATGATGCTAAAATGGGATTTGGCGTAGCTGTTAGTAGATATACAGGACATGGTGGAAAATATATGGCAAATGAGGCTCATGCTGAATTTTTAGCCTGGCTTCTTAATAACTGGGATAAAAATAAGGTAGTTTATCAGGTTTGTTCTATGGGAAAAGTGGATGAAGGAGGTGGAGGAACTGTAGCTAAATATTTTGCATCTTATGGAATGGATGTAGTTGATGTAGGTACACCTTTACTTTCCATGCATTCTCCCTTTGAAATAGCCCATAAGGGTGATTTTTATATGACTTATAAAGCCTTTAAAGTGTTTTTTAAAGTATAAATATGCCTGTTGCTGAGGGAAATTATGTTTTACTTTTAACCTCTGATGGACGGTCTTATCTTGTAGAGGTTAAGGATACCTATTTTCATACTCATAAAGATTCAGTTTATCTAAAAGAGCTTATAGGTAAAGAATTTGGAGAAATAATCCTGGGTAAGAATGGAACCAAGTTTTATCTTGTAAAGCCATCTCTTTATGATTTTTTAATGAAAGTAGAAAGAGCTACTCAGGTTATTTATCCTAAGGATATAGGCTATATTTTACAAAAACTTGATGTAGGACCTGGAAAAGTTGTTCTTGAGTGTGGAGGAGGATCTGGTGCTTTAACTACAGCTTTTGCTTTTATGGTAGGAGAGGATGGAAAAGTAATTTCCTATGAAAAAGAAGAGAAATTCCAAAAAATTGCTCAAAAAAATTTAAAAAAAATAGGGCTTTTAAACAGAGTTATTTTTAAGAATAAAGAGGTTAAAGAGGCTTTTGAAGAAAAAGAAGTTGAAGCGGTATTTTTAGATTTAAAAGAACCCTGGGTTCTTATAAAAGCAGCTTGGGAAGCTTTAAAAGGTGGACATTTCCTTGGAATTTTGGTTCCTACTACCAATCAGGTTTCCAGATGTTTAACAGAGCTTGAAAAATACCCTTTTGTAGATATAGAAGTGGTAGAAATTTTACTTAGAAAATATAAAGCCAATCCTGAAAGACTCAGGCCAGAAGATAGAATGGTTGCTCATACAGGGTTCTTAATTTTTGCTAAAAAAGTCTGGGAAAAATAAAAATGCCTGTAGATATATATTTAACTACGGAAGATTTGATTTCAGAGGATTTGCTTAAGGATTTAGAAAAAAAAATAAAAAAAGCTTTAAGAATATTAAAACTTCCTAAAAAAGAGATCTCTTTAACTTTTGTAGATAATAAACATATCTGGAAATTGAATAAGCAATATCTGGGAAGAGATTATCCTACTAATGTTTTATCTTTTCCTTTTGCTAAGGAGAGGATTTTAGTTTCTGATCTTTTAGGAGAAATTATTATTTCTGTAGAAAAGGCTAAAGAAGAAGCGGAATTTTATGGATTGAATTTTGAAAACTATCTTTTGGCTTTAATAATACATGGATTACTTCATCTCCTTGACTATGACCATGAAAAAGGAGTTTATTCACCTTGGCTTATGTTAAAAAATGAATTAAATTTGTTAAATAAATTGGGTTTTAAAGAAGGTAAAAAGGAGATTATAAATTTTACAAAAAGGAGGGAATATATGCCTGCCAAATTAGCTGTTAATGTAGATCATGTGGCTACAGTGAGAGAAGCAAGAAAGGCACCTTATCCTGATCCTGTTCATGCAGCTGTATTAGCAGAGCTTGGAGGAGCAGATGGCATAGTGGTTCATTTGCGTTTAGATAGAAGACATATTAAAGAAAGAGATGTGAGAATTATTAAAGATATTATAAAAACCAAGCTTATTTTAGAAATGGCTATAGATGAAGAATTGATAAAATTTGCTAAAGAAATTAAACCTTATCAGGTTACTTTAGTTCCTGAAAGAGTAGAGGAAATAACTACAGAAGGTGGGATGATTTTAGAGGGTAGGGTAGATGAGGTAAAAAAAGCTGTAAAAGAACTGAATAAGGCTGGTATAAAAGTAAGTCTATTTATAAATCCTGATGAAAAGACTGTTAAACTTGCCAAAAAAACCGGAGCTCAGATTGTAGAAATTCACACTGGAATTTATGCAGATGCTGAAACTGAAGAAGAAAGAGAAAAAGAGTTTTCTAAAATAGAAATATCAGCAAGACTTGCTAAAGATTCAGGTTTAATAGTGCATGCAGGTCATGGCTTGAGCTATGAAAATATAGGACCAGTTGCTGCTATTCCTGAAATTGAAGAATTTAGCATAGGACATAGCATTGTTTCAAGGGCTATAATGGTTGGAATGGAAAAAGCTGTTAGAGAAATGAAAGAATTGATTCTTAGAGCAAGAGGCTAAAAGGATTTAAATCATTTTAAAGATTTTACTTTTAAAGTCAGTCCTTCTTTTGCTATTATTATAACTTTTGAGCCCTTTGGTATATATTCATCGGATATAGCTTTCCATATTTCACCTTCTACAAAAATTTTTCCTTTTTCAGAATCTATATCTTCAAGAACTTTTCCTATTTTACCTATTAAAGCTTCGCTTCCTGAAACAGGTTTTTTTCTTAAAGTTTTTACTGCTAAATAAGTAATACCAGCTAAAAGAGCAGAAAAAGTTAAAACAACAGTATATAAAAAGGGTTGATAAACTCTTAAAGCAGGTGGATTTTTTCCAAAAAGCATAATAGAACCTAAAAACAAACAAATTGTTCCTCCTAAGGCTAAAAGACCATGAGAGGTTATTTGTATTTCTAAAAAGAAAAGAATTCCTGCTAAGATAATAAGTGCAAGACCTGCATAATTAATAGGTAAGATACTTAAACCCACAAATGCTAAAATAAGGCAAATTGCTCCAATAACCCCAGGAAAAATAGCTCCGGGATGAGCGAATTCAAAATATATTCCTACAAGACCAAGCATTAAAAGAAAATAAACCAAATTGGGATTAGTGAGAATTTTAAGAAGTTTAGTTTTAAAATCTTCTTTTATTTCTATAATTTCGCAATTTTTAAGATTAAGAGTTATTTTTTGATTATTTATCCAGATTATCCTTCCTGTTGCCTGATTAATAAGATCATTTAAATCCTTAGCAATAATTTCTATTACCTTCATTTTTAAAGCCTCTTTTTCAGTAATGCTTTTACTTTCTTTAATAGCTTTTTCTGCAAATTTTATATTTCTGTGTCTCATTTGAGCCAAATTTTTAGCCCAGGCTACCAAGTCATTTATAATTTTTTTCATAACTTCTTTATCAGTTTTCCCTGTAAGTTCTATAGGATGAGCTGCTCCTACATGAGTTCCTGGAGCCATAGCAGCAAGATGAGAAGCAAGGAGAATAAAAGTTCCAGCCGAAGCTGCTCTTGCTCCAGAAGGACTTACATAGACAATTATAGGGACTTTGCTTTGTAACATATCTTTAACAATTTTTCTGGTTGATTCTACCAGACCACCAGGTGTGTCTAGTTCAATAATAAGAGCTTTAGCATTTTTTTGATTGGCAAGATCAATGCTATAACTTAGAAAATTTGCAATAACAGGAGTAATAGGTGCATCTATTTTTACAAGATAGATTTTATTTTCTGCAGCTAAAAGTTTGATATAAGAAATTAAAAGAAAAATTAACGTAATTTTAAGAAGTTTTAAATAATTCTTCATAAAGCTTCCTGAATTTTTGTAAATCTTCCCAAACCATGCGTTTTACTGCAGGATTTTTTAAAATATAATTAGGATGATAGGTAAAAATGATAGAAATATTTCTTTTTATTTTAAATACTTTACCTCTTATAGAGGAAAAGGTAGGATTGTTTTCTAAAAAGATTTTTGGAGGTGTGAAACCAAGAGCAAGTATTAATTTAGGTTTAATATATTTTATTTGCTTTAATAAATAGGGTTTACAGGCTTCTATTTCTTCTTTTTCAGGGGGTCTTCCTCCTGGAGTTTTACATTTTACAGCATGTGTAATAAAAAAGTCTTCTTTTTTTAACTTAATTGCTTGAAGCATTCGTTTTAATAAATCTTCAATTTGTCCTACAAAAGGTCTACCATAAAAATCTTCATCTTTATTTGGATATTCAGAAATAATCATAAGTTGTGAATTAATATTTCCTTCTCCCCAAATAGCCTGTTTTCTAACTCTATGAAGAGGGCACTTTTCACAGGTTAAAATAGAATTTTTAAGATTATCTAAGCCATTTTCTGAAAGAAAATTTTCACTTTGCAAAAATTTTATTAGATTATTTGTGGTAGGGATTACTTCAAGCCCAATTTCATTAAAATAGATCAGATATTTTTTAATTTCTTCTAACAAATTCATATTTTTGAAATTATATGCTAAAAAATATAAATTGTCAAAACTAACTTACTTTTACACCTCGCACAGGTGTAAAAAATTGGTAGCTTTGTAATTTTTAAAAATGGTATTAAATTTATAAAAATATGATAGAGCTGGAAATTCCAGGGAAAGGGAAAATAAATTTGAAATATCTGGTTAGTGATTTCACAGGAACTTTATCTGTTGATGGAATTTTAATCTCAGAAGTAAAAGATCTTCTTAATAACCTTTCTAAATATCTAAAAATTTATATTCTTACTGCGGATACTTTTGGCAAAGCAAAAGAGGCTTTAAAAGATGTGAATGCTGAAGTAATAGTTTTACAACCAGGAAATGAGGCAGAACAAAAAGAAAAATTTGTAGAAAAATTAGGAAGTGAATTTGTAATAACCTTTGGAAATGGAAGAAATGACAGAAAAATGCTTAAAAAATCTAAAATAGGTGTAGCTATTATGTTAGAAGAAGGATGTGCAGTAGAAAGCTTATTAAATGCAAATATAGTTGTTAAATCCCCTATAGATGCTCTTAATCTTTTATTAAATCCTAAAAGACTTATAGCTGTATTGAGAAGTTAAATGAATAAAACCACTTTTATACTTTGGCTTTTAACTATTTCTTTTTGGGGTGTAAGTCCTATTATTGAAAAATTAGGACTTAAAAATGTAGATCCTTTGCCAGCTTTATTTATAAGAACTTTTACAGCTTTAATTTTTATTTTTATAGTTTTACTTTTTACTTCTTCTTTTAACTTCTCTAACTTATCTTTAAAGGATATAAGTATTATTTCTTTAAGTGGAATTGTAGGTGGTTTTTTAGGAATGTTTACCTATTTTATTTTATTAAAATCTCAAAATGCTTCACAAATAGTTCCTCTTACTTCTACTTATCCTTTAGTAGCTACTTTTTTAGCAGTTCTTATTCTAAAAGAAGACTTATCTTTAGCTAAATTTTTAGGAACTTTATTTGTAGTTATCGGTATTTATCTTTTGTTTAAAAGTTCTAATTGAGTATAATACAATAATAAAATTACTGATAAATAAAATTTCTATTGTAAAAACACAAATTTTATTCTATAATTTAAAGCAAATTTTTAAAAAGGGGGTTTTTTATGGAAAGAACTTTGGTTATGATCAAGCCTGATGGTGTTCAGAGGAATCTTATAGGAAAAATCATTAATATTTTTGAAGAAAAAGGTTTAAAGGTAATTGCTTTGAAAAAGGTAAGACTTTCTAAGGAACAAGCAAAAGCTTTTTATATAGTGCATAAAGATAGACCATTTTATGAAGAACTTACAGACTATATGAGTTCTGGACCAGTTGTGGCTATGGTATTAGAAGGAGAAGATGCTATCAAAAGAGTTAGAGAAATTATGGGAGCTACTGACCCTGCAGAAGCTGCAGAAGGTACAATTAGAAAGCTTTTTGGGCTTGATAAAGGGAGAAATACTGTTCACGGGTCTGATAGCCCAGAATCAGCTTCTAAAGAAATACCTTTCTTTTTTAGTAAATTTGAATTAATAGGAGCTGAATAACCCAAAAATTACCACTTCGTAAGTGGTAAAAAAAATGGTTAGGTAGATGAATGAAAAAGAATGGATAAAATATCTTAAAAAATATTTATATGAAAAAAAACCTGTTTTTAAAAGCACTAATGAAGACTGTGGTGTTATAAAAATTTCTAAAACTAAATACCTTTTATTAACTACTGATGCTTTAGTAGAAAATATTCATTTTAAGTTTGATTATACTTCTTATTTTGATTTAGGAGCAAAATTAGCAGCTTCTAATTTAAGTGATATAGCAGCTATGGGAGGAGAGCCTAAATGGGCTCTCCTTACTCTTGGTTCTCCCTCTCCTATAAATCCTTATTGGATAGATCCTCTCATGGAAGGGCTTGTTTCAACTTTAAAAAAATATGGTGCTTATTTAATTGGAGGAGATACTGTAAAAAGCTCAACCTTTTTTATAAATTTAACTCTGGTAGGAGAAACTAAAAATCCTATTTTAAGAAAAGGAGCTATACCTGGAGATTTAATCTTTGTATCAAGACCTTTGGGTGAAAGTGCTGCATTTTTAAGATTAATTAAAACCTTTAATTTAAAAGAAATTCCTCAAAATATAAAAAAAGCCCATTTAACTCCTGAGCCTGAAATAATTTTAGGAAAAGAGCTTTCTAAAAAAAAATTAGCAACCTCTATGATTGATATTTCTGATGGATTGCTGCTTGATCTTTGGAGAATTTGTGAAGAGAATGAAGTAGGTGCAGAATTATACCAGGAAAAAATTCCTATAGGTAAAGGAGCTACTTTTAAGGAGGCTCTGAGTGGTGGAGAGGATTATGCTTTACTTTTTACTGTAAGTTCTCAAAATTTATATGAAATCCCAAAATTAACTAAAAAACTTAAAAAAGAAATTTTTAATATAGGCAAAATTATTCCAGAGAAAAAACTTTTTTTAATAGATAAAAATCAAAAAAAAGAAATAAAACCCTTAGGATTTGATCACTTTAAGAAGGGGGCTTAAAGCCCCCTTTATTATTTTTCTACATTAATTTTAATGACCTTTTTCTTTTCCTCGGGTTTTTTAGGTAAAACAACTTTTAATACCCCGTCTTTATAAGAGGCTTCAATTTTATCTTCATCTACTTCACAAGGGAGTTGAATAGATCTCATAAAACTACCATAATATCTTTCCATTCTGTAATAATTTTCTTTCTTTTCCTCTTCTTCTTTCTTTTTTTCACCTTTGATTACTAAAACATTATCTATTAAGCTGATTTCCATGTCTTCAGGGTTTACACCTGGTACATCTACTTTTACAATAATTGCATCATCAGTTTCTGAAACATCTACAGCTGGTATCCATTCTATACTTTCCCACTTTTCTGGTAGATAACTTTTACCAAAAAATTCTTGCCATATACGATCCATTTCTTTTTTTAATTCTTGAATTGGACGCCAAACAGCTAAATCTGTCATATCTCTCACCTCCTTTCGTTTATTTTTTTCAAAGTTCTGTATAAAAAAGTAAGAATAAAAAAATTTTTTTCAAGAGCATTTATATGATAAAAACTTCTACACTTTTTAAATTAAATGTATTGAAACTTTGTTAATAGTATTTACTTTTTTATTAAATAAATTTTTACTAAAATTTGAGGAGGTTAGAAATGAAACTTGATAAATTTACTTTTAAAGCACAAGAAGCTTTACAAGAAGCTCAACGTATAGCAGAATCTTTCAATCATCCACAATTGGAACCAGAACATTTATTAAAGGCTCTGGTTCAACAAGAAGGTGGTTTAATCCCTATAATTTTAGATCGTCTTGGAGTAAATTCTAAAATTATAGCTTCAGATTTAGATGAAATTTTTGAAAAATTCCCTAAGATTGCTCATGGAACTTATCAATTATATGTTTCTGTGAATTTCAAACAAGTGCTTGATAAAGCTGAAGCTTTAACAAAAGAAATGAGAGATGAATACATTTCAACAGAACATTTATTTTTGGCTATTATTGATAGCCCAACACCTGCTGGAGAGATTTTAAGAAGAAGAGGAATTACTTTTAGTAATACTAAAGAGGTTATTAATAAAATAAGAAAAGGACAGAGAATTACTGATCAAAATCCAGAAGAAAAATATCAAGCTTTGGAAAAATATGGAAGAGATTTAACAGCTCTTGCTAAAGCTGGTAAACTTGATCCTGTAATTGGAAGAGACGAAGAAATTAGAAGGGTTATGCACATTCTTTCCAGAAGAACTAAAAATAATCCTGTTTTAGTAGGAGAGCCAGGTGTAGGTAAAACAGCTATAGTAGAAGGTCTGGCTCAAAGAATTGTAGCTGGAGATGTGCCTGAGATCTTAAAAAATAAAAGAATTATTCAGTTAGATTTAGGTGCTTTACTTGCAGGAACAAAATTTAGAGGAGAGTTTGAAGAAAGACTTAAGGCTGTTTTAAGAGAGGTGCAGGCAAGTGAAGGTGAAATAATTCTTTTTATTGATGAAATTCATACTATTGTAGGAGCTGGTGCTGCTGAAGGAGCTATGGATGCTGCTAATATGCTTAAACCTGCTCTTGCAAGAGGTGAGCTCAGGTGTATCGGAGCTACTACCATAGAAGAGTATCGTAAGCACATAGAAAAAGATCCTGCTTTAGAAAGAAGATTCCAGCCTGTCTATGTAGATGAACCATCTCCAGAGGAAGCTATTGCTATTTTAAGAGGATTAAAAGAAAAATACGAAGTGCATCACGGAGTTAAGATTACAGACAATGCTATTGTTGCAGCAGTTATGTTATCTCACAGATACATTACAGATAGATATTTGCCGGATAAAGCTATAGATTTAATAGATGAAGCTGCTGCTAAACTTCGCATAGAAATAGATTCTATGCCTACAGAAATAGATGAAATAGAAAGAAAGATTAAACAGCTTGAAATTGAAAAAGTGGCTTTAGAAAAAGAAACAGATCCTAAAGCAAAAGAAAGACTTAAAAAAATTTTGGATCAACTTGAAGAATTAAGAGCAAAGGTTGAGGCTTTAAAGACTCAGTGGTTAAAAGAAAAAGAGGTTATTCAAAAGATAAGAAAACTAAAAGAAAGGATAGATCAACTCAAAATTGAAGCTCAACAAGCAGAGAGAAAAGGTGATCTCAACAGGGTAGCAGAAATTATTTATGGAATTATCCCACAGTTAGAAAAAGAATTAGAGGAAGAGAACAAGAAGTTAGCTGAGATTCAAAAAGAGGGTAAATTCTTAAAAGAAGAAGTTGATGCAGAAGATATTGCACAAATTATATCCAAATGGACAGGTATTCCTGTAAGCAGGCTTTTAGAGAGTGAAAGGGAAAAACTACTTAAAATTGAAGAGAGATTAAGACAAAGGGTAGTTGGACAGGATCATGCTATTTCTGCTGTAGCAAATGCTTTAAGAAGAGCCCGTGCAGGACTTAAAGATCCAAATAGACCTATTGGTTCTTTCTTGTTTATTGGACCTACAGGAGTAGGAAAAACAGAGTTAGCCAAAGCCTTGGCAGAATTTATGTTTGATACTGAAGACGCTATGATAAGAATTGATATGACTGAATACATGGAAAAACACTCTGTAGCAAGGCTTATAGGTGCACCCCCTGGATATGTAGGTTATGAAGAAGGAGGACAGCTTACTGAAGCAGTTAGAAGGCGTCCTTATTCTGTAATTTTGTTTGATGAAGTTGAAAAGGCTCATCCTGATGTATTTAATATTCTTTTGCAGGTACTTGATGATGGAAGACTTACAGATGGTAAAGGGCGTACAGTAGATTTTAGAAATACTATAATTATTATGACTTCTAATGTGGGTAGTTTCTATTTCCAAGATCCTTCACTTTCTCGTAATGAAATAGAAAATAAAATTCAGGATTTACTCAAAACCACTTTTAGACCTGAATTTTTAAATCGTATTGATGAGATTATAATTTTTAACAACCTTACCAGAGAAGACATAATCAAAATTGTGGATATTCAAATAAAATATCTCAATGAAAGATTGGCAGAAAAGGGAATGATTTTAGAGCTTACAGAAAAAGCAAAAGAATTGTTAGCTACCTATGGATATGATCCTCTTTTTGGAGCAAGGCCTCTTAAGAGAGCTATACAGCGTTATATTGAGAATCCTTTAGCCTTAAAAATTTTAGAAGGGACTTTTAATGAAGGAGATAAAATAATAGTGGATGCTAATGAATTAGGTGAATTTGTTTTTAAAAAAGCAGAGATACATTAATAAAAAGGGGGGATTTCCCCCCTTTCTTTAGAGCTATTATAATTCTTTCCACTTCGTAGTGCGAATTAGGTTTTATCTTGCTCTTTTTTCATAATTTAGTATAATCTGATCTATGGAAAAAGAACGTTTTGTTCCTGATACAAGTATTTTTACTAATCCAGATGTGTATGTTCAATTTGGGCAAAACCCCTCAGAAGCTTTTACTAATTTTCTTTTAATGGTAGCAGAATTAGAAGGAGAGGTAGCTGTATATATTCCTACCTCTGTTTTTGATGAATTAAAAAGAATGCTTTCTAACCTGAAAATTCCTCCTAAAGCAAGATCTATTTTAAAAATCAAATCTCCAAAAAAATATGAACTTTATATTCCTGCTTTTTTGATGTATGAATTTATAGAAGAGCTTCGTAATCGTATCAATAAAGGCTTAAGAGTAGCTGAAGAAGCTGTAAAAGCCTCAACTTATAAAAAACCGGAAGAAATTCTTAAATTTTTAAGAAGACGCTATAGAGAGGCTTTAAGAGAAGGGATAGTAGATAGTAAAGAAGATTTGGAAATAATTTTACTTGCTCTGGAACTTGATGCTATTGTCCTTTCGGCAGATCGCGGTGTTTTGAATATGGCGGATAAATTAGGGCTCAGGTATTTAGAACCTAAGGATATAAAAGATACACTTGAAGGGTTTAAAATTTGGTGATTATTTTATTTCTACATCCTTAAACATAATTTCCTGTAAAATAAGTTCTGAGACATCCTTTGCCAGCATTTTTAGAGCTTCCTCTCTTCCTGGATCAAGAACATTTGCTGTTTCTAAAGGAACACGATAAATTTCATAACGACTTATAGCTCCTTTCAAAATAATCTTTCCTGTTTTTCTTTCTATTAATTGATAGCTTCCTTGGAAATTTATTTTTCTTTCTTTAGTCTGAATAAAAGTTTGATAAGAAACTGGTTGTAAATAAATTCTTTTTACTTCACCTTTAAAAATCAGATCTGCCTGGTTTTTATTATAAACAGGGATTAAAAACTTTCCTTGAGAAATTTTATGACGAAGTTCATAAGCTAATATTTCTCCTAAGTTAGTTTCAGAGGTATAATTTTTCCAAGGAGGAATATAAATAGTTTTCCATTCAGATTTAAAATAAGCTGGTTTTTTGTAAAATTTATATCCACAAGAAATTAAAAATGAACTAAGCAACCACAAAATTAATAAGTTTCTTAGGTACAAATACCACATTTTTAATGATTTTTCCCTCCAAATATTTTTTTATTTTGGGACGTTCTTTGACTATTTCAATAATTTCTTCTTTAGAAGTTTCTACAGATACTTCCATTTGGTCTCTTACTTTTCCATTAACCTGAATTACAAGTGTAAAAACATCTTCTTCAATAAGATCTGAATCATACTCAGGAAAAGCTTCTAAAGAAATAAAGGTATCATGTCCAAGTTCTTTCCATAATTCTTCTGCAATATGAGGACAAACAGGAGAAAGAATAAGAAGAATTTTTTCAAAACACTCTTTTAATACCTTTTTAACTATTTCCTTTTCTAAAGAAACTTCTTTTAAAGTGTCCTGTAAAAGATTCAAAAATTCCATTATAGCTGCAATGCCAGTATTAAAATGAAGCCTTTTTTCAAAATCTTCTCCCACTTTTTTTATCGTTTGATGTAATTTTCTGCGTAATTTCAATAAATTATTTGGCAAATTTTTAAAATCTTCTGAAATATAGGAAATCTTTTTAAGATTTTCTGAATAATCTATTATTAAATTATAAAGTCTTTTTAGAAATCTATAAGCTCCTTCTATTCCATGATCACTCCATTCAAGATCTCTCTCGGGAGGTGCTGCAAAGGCTATAAATAACCTTACAGTGTCTGCTCCGTATTTTTCTATCATCTTATCAGGATCAACTACATTGCATTTACTCTTGGACATCTTTTCAGATTTACCTATTATTACTTGCTCTCCACACCCATCTTTAAGGCATTTACCTTCTGGTGAGACCTCTTCAGGATAAACCCAGCCATGCACAGGGCATTTATAAGTTTCTTTAATTACCATTCCTTGAGTTAATAGATTAGTAAAAGGTTCATCAATTTTAAAGTATCCAAGATCTCTTAAAACTTTGGTAAAAAATCTGGCATAAAGAAGATGTAAAATAGCATGTTCTATACCACCGATATATTGATCTACCGGTAACCAATATTCTACCTCTTCTTTATTAAAAGGTTCTGTATAATCAGGACAGGTAAATCTGGCAAAATACCATGAAGATTCCATAAAAGTATCAAAGGTATCAGTTTCTCTTTTAGCAGGAGAGCCACATTTAGGACAGGTTGTATTTACAAATTCTGGAAGATTAGGAAGTGGTGATCTTCCTGAAGCATCAATCTGAGCATCTAATGGTAAAACTACAGGAAGATTTTCAATCCTTTCCGGAACAATACCACACTTTTCACAATAAATCATAGGAATAGGGCAACCCCAGTATCTTTGACGGGAGATTCCCCAGTCTCTAAGTCTATAAGTAATTTTCTTTTTACCAAGTCCTTTTTCTTCTAAATAAGCTGTAATTTTAGCTTTACCTTCTATACTATCAAGTCCTGTAAAAATATCAGAATTTACCATTATACCAGGATCTTCATAAGCCTCTGTCATCTCTTCAGGATTTAAATCTTTATCCTTGGGTTTAATAACTACTTTTATAGGAAGACCATATTTTTTAGCAAATTCAAAATCTCTTTGATCATGAGCAGGAACACACATTATGGCACCAGTTCCATATTCCATAAGAACAAAATTAGCAGCAAAAAGAGGAAGTTTTTCTCCTGTTAAAGGATGTATAGTATAGGTTTCTAAAAACAAACCTTCTTTTTCAGCAAGTCCTGCCTCTATCTCTCTTTTTTCTTTTCTAACTTTTTCTATAAAAGTTTGCAGTTTATTTAAAAAACCCTTTTTTTCTGCAATTTTTCTGGCTATAGGATGCTCTGGTGAGATACAGACAAAAGTAGCTCCGTAAAGAGTATCAGGACGGGTGGTGTAAACAATAAGATCATCTTCTATATCAGAAATATAAAATTTTATTTCAGCACCTTCGCTTTTCCCGATCCAGTTTCTTTGCATGATAATTACTTTTTCAGGCCAATGACCTTCAAGTTTTTTTAAATCTTCAAGAAGCTCTTCTGCATAAGCTGTAATTTTTAAGAACCAGCCATCCATTTCCTTAAAAGTAACCTCTGTTCCACATCTCCAGCATTTTCCATCTTCAACTTGTTCATTGGCAAGTACAGTGTGACAAGTTGGACACCAGTTAACTAAAGTCTTTTTTCTATAAGCAAGCCCCTTTTCATACATTTCTATAAAAAATCTTTGTTCATGTTTATAATATTCAGGATCACAGGTAGCTATTTCTCTGTTCCAGTCATAACTAAAACCAAGCTTTTTAAGTTGCTTTTTCATATAATCTATATTAGAATATGTCCATTTTGCAGGATGAATACCATGTTTTAAAGCAGCATTTTCTGCGGGAAGACCAAAGGCATCCCAACCCATAGGATGAAGAACATTATAACCTTTCATTCTTTTAATGCGAGCTAAGATATCTCCAAGAGTATAATTTCTTACATGTCCCATATGAATGCGTCCTGAAGGATAGGGAAACATTTCTAAAACATAATATTTAGGTTTAGAAGGATCAGCTTTTACCTGAAAAATTTTGTTTTCTTCCCAAAGTCTTTGCCATTTAGTTTCTATCTCAGAAAAATCATATCTTTTCATTGCTTTCATAACCTCCCGTAAGAATTAATTTCTGGAAAAAGCAATTTTAATTTTAATAAGAGATAAAAAAAATGCAAATTAAGAAAAAAGATTTTTTTATTTCTTCTTCTGTAAGAGGTTTGCTTAAATAAAAACCTTATCCGTATTTAATATTTAATTGTTTACAATGTTTAAAATTTTTTCATTTTCTATACATTTAGCAATAAGTTTTATATCTGTTTTTTACAAAAAATATTAATAGCTTCAATAAAAGCCAAATTTGAAAGTAGTGTCTACCCAAGTGTGTAAAAATAAAAAAGTGGTAAAATGAATAAATTACAAAAAGGGATAGATATATAGCTAAATCTACTAAAATGTTAAACTCTAAAGAAGTACAAACTGCTATGGGAGTTTTTATAATTTTATTTGCTCCTAATATCCACAACCTATGCAAAAAATTCTTGATCTACTTCTAAATTATATTATTCACTTTTATAAACATTTTTTACTATAGCTTCTGCAAACTCGGAGCATTTAACTTCTTTAGCTCCTTCAAGATTTCTGGCAAGATCATAAGTAACAATTTTTTGTTGAATTGTTTTAGATAGAGCCTCCCATATAAGTTCAGCAGCTTCTTTCCAGCCAATATATTCCAACATCATTTTTCCGGATAAGATAAGAGAAGAAGGATTCACCTTATCAAGACCTGCATATTTAGGAGCAGAACCATGAGTTGCTTCAAATATAGCATAACCGTCTCCTATATTAGCTCCTGGAGCCATCCCAAGACCACCAACTTGAGCTGCTAAAGCATCAGACAAATAATCTCCATTTAAATTTGGAGTTGCAAGCACGCTATATTCTTCTGGTCTTAAAAGAGCCCATTGAAACATAGCATCTGCTATTCTATCTTTTATAACCACTATTCCTTCAGGAACACCATTGGGATATCTTTCAGATATTTCAGCCTCAGCTACAGTTTTATCTGGGAATTCAACTTTTGCTAATTCATATCCCCAGTTTCTAAAGGCACCCTCGGTATATTTCATAATGTTACCTTTATGAACCAAAGTAACACTGGGAAGACCGTTTTCTAAAGCATATTTTATAGCTTTTCTAACGAGTCTATAAGTTCCAAATTTACTGATAGGTTTTATTCCGATACCAGAATCTTCTCTGATTTCCTTTCCAAAATTTTCTTTTATAAATTCTATAAGTTTTTTAGCTTCTGTAGAGCCTTCAGGATATTCTATACCAGCATATACATCTTCTGTATTTTCTCTAAAAATCACCATATTAACCTTTTCAGGATGTTTTACAGGGGACGGTGTTCCAGGAATCCATCTTACAGGTCTTACACAGGCATAAAGATCTAATACCTGCCTTAAGGTAACATTTAAGCTTCTAAATCCTCCTCCAACAGGTGTTGTAAGAGGACCTTTTAAAGCTACAACGCATTCTTTTATGGTATTTAAAGTTTCTTCTGGTAAATAATTACCTGTTTCTTTATAAGCCTTTTCTCCTGCTAAAATCTCTTTCCAAATGATCTTTCTTTTTCCACCATAAGCCTTATCTACTGCTGCATTAAGAACTTTGAGAGTAGCTTTCATTATATCAGGTCCTATTCCATCACCTTCTATATAAGGAATTTCTGGATCATCAGGAACTATAAGTGAAAAATTTTTAGTTAATTTAATTTTACTCATAAAAACCTCCTAAAAATAATAATTCTTTTGAAATCTACCACAAATTTAAATTTTTGACAATATATATAAAACCAAAAAATTCCACTTACGAAGTGGTAATATGGAGGTAGCATAGGATCTAAGTTTTATAAAAATTTGACTTAATTCAAAACTGTTATATTTTTAAATGAGAGGTTAACTATGAGAAAATGGAGAAGGAAATATTACGATATATTTTCTAAATTTTATGATTGGATTATAAAGCTGCATTCTCAGGATAAAAGTGAAGCTTTAAGAGAATTTCTCATTAAAAAGGCAGAAATAAACTCTGGATTTAAAGTGCTTGATATATGTACAGGAACTGGTTCTGTAGCTATAAAAGCTAAACAGATGTATCCTGAATGTAAAGTATATGGCTTGGATTTTTCTAAAGGAATGCTGGAAAAGGCTAAAGCAAAAGATAAAAGAATAGGCTGGATTCTTGCTTCAGTAACTAATATGCCTTTTAAAAGTGAAACTTTTGATGTGGTTCTTTGTTCTCATGCCTTTTATGAATTAAAAGGTCTGGAAAAATTTCAGGCTCTGGAAGAAATAAGAAGAATTCTTAAGCCTCAGGGAAAGTTTTTGATGATGGAACATGAAGTTCCTAAAAATAAATTTATTAAATTATTGTATTATATAAGACTCGCTTCTATGGGGTCTGCTGATGGCTTTCAATTTGTTAAAAAAGAGTTAGAAATTTTTGCTAAATATTTTAAAAAAGTTAAAAAAGATCACTCTCCTACTGGAAGGTCTAAGGTAATAATTGGAATAAAAGAATAAAAAATTTTTTATTTGCAATTTTATTAAATTATGCTATATTAGGTATAGTTTTATTTTAAGGAGGGATATTTATGTTACCTGTAATAAAAGAAGTTGAAAGACGTTATTTCCGTGATGATCTTCCTAAATTTAATCCAGGAGATACAATAAGAGTTCATTTTAGATTAAAAGAAGGGGAAGAAAAAGAAAGAGTTCAAATTTTTGAAGGTGTGGTAATTAGAAGAAGAGGGTCCGGGGTTAATGCCACTTTTACAGTAAGAAAAATTTCCTTTGGAGTAGGAGTAGAAAGAACTTTTCCTTTCCATTCCCCTCGTATTGAAAAGATAGAAATTGTTAGAAGAGGAAGAGTTAGAAGGGCAAGGCTTTATTATCTTAGAGAACGTTTTGGAAAAGCTGCTCGTATTAAAGAAAGATTTAATGATAAAATTATGGAATAATTATTAAAAATTTTGGAAATTAACTTATTTAAAATAAAAGAAAAAATAGATTTAGAGAAAACTTTTTATTCTCAAGGTTATGTTTTAATTGCAGGAGTTGATGAAGCAGGAAGGGGAGCTATTGCAGGTCCTGTCTTTGCTTCAGCAGTTATTTTACCTCCGGATTTCAAATCTTCAAAAATAAAAGATTCAAAACTTTTATCTCCCAAAAAAAGAGAAAGGCTTTTTCAGTTTATTCAAGAAGTAGCTATAGATTACAGTATAGCTTATGCAGAAGTAGAAGAGATCAATAAAAAAGGAATTTCTAAAGCCACTTTTAAAGCCATGCAAAGGGCTTTAGAAAATTTAAAAATAAAACCTCAATTGGTTTTAATAGATGGTCCTCAAATAATTTCTGGATACAAAAATTTGCAAAAAGCTATTGTAGATGGAGATAACTTTTGTCTCTCTATTTCTGCAGCTTCAATTTTAGCTAAAGTAGCAAGGGACAAATATATGGAAAAAATATCAGAACTTTATCCCCAATATGAGTTCTGGCGTCATAAAGGCTATGCTACCAAATTTCATCTTGAAATTATTAAAAAATTTGGCCCTTGTCCTATTCATAGAATATATTATAAATGTTTTAAATGATCTTGAAAAATCTTTTTAAAAAACTATCTTCTAAAGAAAAAGGTCAAAAATCAGAAAATATTGCAGAAAAATATCTAAAATCAAAGGGATTTAAAATTTTAGCCAAAAATTACAGAACTAAGGCAGGAGAGATAGATATTATAGCAATTAAAAATAAAACTTTAGTTTTTGTGGAAGTAAAAAGTGAAATAGAAAAAATTAATTTTAGTGCAGAAGAAAAGGTAGATTCTAAGAAAAAAATTAAAATTTTTAAAGTAGCAGAACATTTTTTGGTTAAAAATTTAAAAAAGTTAAGAAAAATAGAGGATATAAGATTTGATGTTATTGTAGTTAGATTTAATAATACCAAAGAGGAGGTAATTCATTATGAAGGAGCTTTCTATAAGGAGGGAGATCTTACCTGGGGTTGATTTAGACACATTTTTAAGGATGTCTGATCAGGAAGTTGAAAAGGTTTTAGCGCCTTTAAAGTTTCACGAGATCTATAATATTGTATTAAATGCACCTTGGGAGGTAAAAGCTAAATTAATTATAAATTCTCCTTATCCAGAGGGTTTGGTAAAAAATTTGCCACCTCAAGAATTATTTTTAACTTTAAAAGCCTCTTCTCTTGATTTAGCAGTGGAACTTCTTTCTTATGCTAAAGGAAGTCAGATTCAGTTTCTTTTTGATATAGATACTTGGTATAAGGATAGAATTAAAGCAGATCGTATAGCCTCCTGGATAATTTTGCTTTTTGAAGCCGGAGAAGATAAAGTTTTAGAATGGTTAAGAATAGCAGATTGGGATTATTTAATTACTATTTTTCAGAAATTTGTAAGAGTTTATAAAAGACCTGATGATATGGAACTCATTGAAGCTATGGATTTCTTACCTCCTTATACCTTGGATGACTTTTATTATGTAGATTTTAAAAATGACTCTCTGGAATTTTATTTTAGAAGAATGTTAGAAATTATAAAATCAGAATTACCTGACATTTATTTTGCTTTAATGGAGTCTATTATTTGGGAAATCCCAGCAGAAGTAGAAGAAAGGGCTTATAGATGGAGAAATGGAAGATTAGCAGACGAAGGGATACCAGAATATTTTGAAGCTTTAGATGTTTATACTCCTATTCATCCTAAAAGTTTGAGAAAGATTGATTCAAAGTATTTATCTTTAGAAGGAGAAGTTCAGCCTTCTATAAATATTATGATTTATGGTGGTCCTGAAGAATTGTTTATTTTTAAAGTTTTAGAGCTTATTAATAACCCTGATCAGACAAATAGATTAAAAAAAGAACTGGCTTGGGTTGCTAATAAAGTTATTATAGTAGATAATATAGTAATAGATGATATAGAACAAGTTAAAAAAAGCTTAGATAAAGTCTGGGGTTTTTTAAGTATAGGTTTAGAATATCTCTCTTCCGGAAATTTAGAGGTAGCGAAGAAATTTTTAGAAGAGCATTTTTTAGAAGATATTTTTAGAGTAGCACAGATAGTTTTGAAAGATTTAAGAAGATTTGCTTTACGTATGATAAAGAGTAAAGATTTTGATCCAGCTATCCTTAGATATTTGGATCAACCTTACAAGGGCTATTTGCAGGGTATTTTGGTAAATAAAATAAATAAAATAAAACTTTTCCAGCCACATAAAATAGGAACTGCAGATGAATACACCATTTTTAGACGGATAAATGAGATAAATGCTGTTAGAAGATATATAGAAGAAATTAATTATATAGCACCTGTAATTGCAAAGGTTTTTGGTTCTCCTTTAGTTTGGATAAATGAAGTAAATCAGCCTGGGAGAAATTTTGATGCTAAATTTCTTACCTGGAGCAGTTTAATACTTACAGCTCTTGCTAACTGGATTTATAGAAAAGAGTTTGTTTTTAAAGCTTTACCTAAGAATGTCTGGAAAGAAGTTTTACAAGAATTGTTAGAAAATAAAGAAGGTAAGTGTTTTATGAAAGAAGATATTAAAAAGATTTTGTTTGAAAATTTTGAAAAATTTGTTAAAGCAGAGTGGTATTATGAACCAGAATTGATGAGTTCTTTTTTAAACTTTGTAATTAACAAATTTGAAAATGAATTTAAGTTCGTAGATCTTAATGATCCACCAGATCCTAAATATCAGACACTAATTCTTATTGATTTAGGATTAAAAGATGAAGAAGAAAAAAGAGATTAATTTGAAAGAATCCGGATTTGTTATCTTAAAACAAAGATATTTAGTTAAAAATGAAAATAATGAAATTATTGAAACACCAGAGCAGCTCTTTGAAAGAGTTGCAAGGTCAGTAGCAGAAGCTGAAAAGAGATTTTCGCAAAGAAAGGATAGGGTAGAGTATTATACTGAAAAATTTTATGAATTAATGGCTAATTTTGATTTTTTGCCTAATTCTCCTACTTTAATGAATGCAGGTCGTCCTTTAGGTCAGCTTTCAGCTTGTTTTGTTTTACCTATAGAGGACTCCTTAGATTCTATTTTTGAAACATTAAAATATGCTGCTTTGATTCATAAATCTGGAGGAGGGACAGGTTTTTCTTTTTCTAATTTAAGGCCTAAAGGAGATATAGTTGCTTCCACTCAAGGAGTAGCAAGTGGTCCGTTATCTTTTATAAAAGTTTTTGATAGTGCTACAGAAGCGATAAAACAAGGTGGCAAAAGACGCGGTGCTAATATGGGAATTTTAAGAGTAGATCATCCTGATATAGAAGAATTTATACTGGCAAAAAGAGATTCTAATCAACTTAACAATTTTAATCTTTCTGTAGCTATAACAGATAAATTTATGGAAGCTTTAAGAAAGAAAGAAAAATTTCCTTTAATAAATCCTCGCAATAAATCTATAGTTAAACATGTGGATCCAGAAAAACTTTTTGATTTAATTGTAGAATCTGCTTGGGCTTGCGGGGATCCAGGAGTAATATTTATTGATACTATAAATAAATACAATCCCACTCTTCATATAGGAAAAATAGAGGCTACCAATCCCTGTGGAGAGCAACCTTTGCTACCTTTTGAGTCCTGTAATTTGGGGTCTATCAATTTAGCTAATTTTGTAGAAAACGGACAAATTAACTGGAAAAGATTAAAAGAAGTGATACATTTAGCAGTAAGATTCTTGGATAATGTAATAGAGATAAATAAATTTCCTTTACCTCAAATAGCTAAAATAACCAGACTTAACCGTAAAATAGGGCTTGGAGTAATGGGATTTGCTGATATGCTTATCAAACTTAATATTTCTTATGCAGATAAAAAGGCTATAGAAATAGCAGAAAATGTTATGAAATTTATAAATAAAGAATCAGTAAAAGCTTCCCAGGAACTTGGTAAAGAAAGAGGTAATTTCCCAGCTTATCCTGGAAGTATATGGGATAAACCAGGGAGTCCTTATATGAGAAATGCCACCACTACTACTATAGCTCCTACTGGAAGTATCTCACTTATTGCAGGAGTATCTTCTGGTATAGAACCACTTTTTGGTATTTATTATGAAAGAAAAACCTTGGACAATACGGTTTTAAAAGAAATTCATCCTTTATTTATAGAAAAACTAAAAGAAGAGGGATATTCAGATAAAGAGATTGATAACATAATAGAAAAGGTTAAAGAAAAAGGAATATTAAAAAATCTTAATTTACCAGAAAGTATAAAAAAGATTTTTGTTACTACTTATGAAATTAGTCCAGAACAACATTTATTAATCCAAAAGGCTTTTCAAAAATATACTCATAATGCAGTTTCTAAAACCATTAATTTACCTTTTTATATTTCTGTAGAAGATGTTAAAAAAATTTATTTAAAAGCCTATGAATTAGAGCTAAAAGGTGTTACAATTTACAGATACGGTTCTAAACCTAATCAAGTTATTTTTATTGGGGGAGCAAAAGAAATAGAATTATCCTGTCCTATTTGTAGTTTCTCTTTAATGTAAAAGCAGGGAGGATAAAATGGAAGAAGTTAAGATAGGATTGCTTGGTTTTGGAACAGTAGGTTCTGGAGTTTATGAATTACTTCAAAAAAATGCAGATCTTATTAAAGAAAGGATAGGGATTAAACCTGTTGTTAAGAAAATTTTAGTAAAAGATTTAAAAAAAGAAAGAAAGATCAATAATTCTAAATTATTTACTACCAACATAGAAGATATTTTAAATGATCCAGAAATAAGTATCATTTGTGAACTAATAGGAGGTATTCAACCTGCTAAAGATTTTATTATAAAAGCTTTTAAAAAAGGTAAAGAGGTTATAACAGCAAATAAAGCCATATTAGCTCAATATGGAGATGAAGTCTGGGAAGAAGCATATAAAAATAAAAGATTTTTAGGATTTGAGGCAGCTGTAGGAGGAGGTATACCTATCATTAAGACTTTAAAAGAAGCTTTAATAGGAAATAAAATTCAGTCTATAATAGGAATAATTAATGGAACCACTAATTATATCTTAACAAAGATGTTAGAGGATAATATAAGCTTTGAAGAAGCATTAAGAGAAGCTAAAAAGAAAGGATACGCTGAAGCAGATCCAACACTTGATATTAATGGAATGGATTCAGCTCATAAGATTTCTATTTTAGCATCCTTAGCTTTTGGTGTATTTATTCATGTTTCTAAAGTTTATATAGAAGGTATAGAGGATATAGATCTTATGGATTTAAAGTTTGCAAAAGATTTCGGGTATGTAATAAAATTATTGGCCTTTGCTAAAAAGAAAAATAATCAAATTGAAATAAGGGTACATCCAACTTTAATACCAGAAAATCATGTCTTGACTTCAGTTAGACTTAATTATAATGCTTTATATATTACAGGAGATTTTGTGGGAGACATTTTATTATATGGCTTAGGTGCTGGGAAAGAACCTACTGCAAGTGCTGTAGTGAGTGATATAGTATCTGCTATAGAATATTCTTATTTTAGAAAAGAACCTTTTATTAAATATCCCTTGACCGAGAGGAAGAAAATTATTAAAATAAAATCAATGGAAGAAGTAGAATTCCAATATTATTTCAGATTTTCAGCTATAGATAAACCTGGAGTTTTATCCAAAATTTCAGGAATTTTAGGAAATTATAATATTAGTATAGCTTCTGTGGTTCAAATTGGAAGACAGAAACAAAAAGGTTCTGTTCCTATTGTAATGTTAACCCATGAAACTAAAGAAAAAAATGTAATAAAAGCTTTAAAAGAGATAGATAAATTAGATGTAGTTACTTCTCCTACTAAAAGGTTAAGAATTATGGAATAAAAAATAGAGGATAGAAATGGTAATAAAGGTTCCAAAGGGGTTTTATCAAATAATAAAAGGAAAAGAGGCAATTTTAAAAACGGAATTTTTAGGAAGTGGAGTTGCTATTGGAATGGTAGATAAAATTAATGAAATAGGTGGTTTATGTTATTATGTGCTTCCTTATAAAGAACATGATATAGAAATAGAGGATGGAGAACTGGTGCTATCTGGAGAAAGTTTAATACCTCTGTTTTTTGAAGAGTTAGAAAAATCAGGAGCAGATTTTCAGATAGCAAAAATGGTGGTAGTAGGTGCAAGTGTTTATAAAAACAATCCCAAAGATTTAGAACTTCCTGAAACAAACTTAAAGGTAGCTAAAAGTTTAATAAAAAAGAAGATAGCTTTTGAAAACAATGTTACTTTTAAAATAAATTTCAATTGTCAAGTTTATGCAGAGGTAAATTTAAAAGAGAAAAGCATAAAAATTAACTTAAATGGTAAGGAAGAAATATTATGAAAAAAGATGATAAAATTTTGGAAAAAATTTTTGATAAAGTTGATACTATACCTACCTTTCCTAAGGTAGCTTATCAAGCTCTAAATCTTCTTAGAGAAGAAGATATAGATTTTAAAAAATTGGAAAAAATTATTAAAAGTGATCCAGGAATTACTGCTAATTTTTTAAAAATAGTAAATTCTCCTGCATTTGGTTTGCCTCAAAAAATAGATTCTTTATTTAAAGCCTTTATGTTTTTAGGTATTAATCAAATTAAATTTATTATTATTGCATCTGTAGCCAAAAATTATTTTGAAAAAGATTTAATAGGATATGGAATGAAAGCTGAGGAAATTTGGCTTCATTCTATTGCATGTGGATTTATAGCTGAAGAAATAGCTTTTGATCTTGGTTTATCGCCTTTAAAAATAGAAGCAGTATATGTGGCTTCAGTTTTACATGATATAGGTAAAATTGTTTTAGATTTATATACTAAATTAGAAATTGAAGATTTTCGTAAAATCATAATGGAAAATCCTCAATGGGATTTTATTCAAGTAGAATGGTTGGTTTTGGGGGTAGATCATGGATTGGTAGGAGCTCATTTATTAGAAAGATGGAGATTTCCTAAAACGATATGCTTTGCTATAAGAGCTCATCATGATCCTGATCTGATGATCCAAGATGAGATAGCAAGTATTACAGGATTAGCAAATATATTAGCTAATATGATAGGAATTGGAGGAGGTGTAGATGTTTTTAATTACAGAGTCCCAGATAATCTTTTGAAGGAATTGAATATAGATGTTAAGAAAGTTTATAAATACCTTAAATCTGGATTATATAAAACCCTTGTTTTCCAAAGAGGATTTTAAAATGTTATAAGAAATCTTAAGTAAACCCTTGACAAAAAAATAAAAGGACTAATATTTTTAAGAAATTTTAAATTTATATAAGGAGGGTAAGTCATGAAAAAAGTAGTTTCTTTTATGTTAAGTTTAGCTTTGGTTGGTTTAATTGGATTAACTGCTGGATGTAAAAAGAAAGAAAAAGCTCCTGCTCCAGAGACTCCCAAAAAGGAAGTTACTGTTCCTAAAAAAGAAACTCCAGCTAAAGCTGCTCCTGAAAAAAAGGCTGAAGAACAAAAAACTGCTCCTGAAAAAACTGAGCATAAATAATATAAAAACAAATTATTTATTTAAAGGGGGATATTTCCCCCTTTATTTTAATAATTGTTTTGAAGTATTTTTATAAAAAATTTTTTTTTACAGAAAATGTAAAAATTGAGAAAATTATAAAGAAAATAAACTTTGTTGTTTAAGACCTGTAGAAATTTCCGTTTCTGAAGGTTCAAATATTTTAACTACTCCATATTCTCCATCATACCCAGGTTTAACAAAAACGTTACCTTTTCTTACCTTTTCAATTGCTTCTAAAAGTTTTTCAGGAAAAGTCTTTTCTAAATCTTTAAGATCTAATTTTAACAGGATCTCAAATTCTGTTCCTACTAAGGAGATATATTGCTCATAAAGCTTGTTTATGGTTTTGCTATTTTTAGAAATATTATAAACTTCAGCTAAAATTTCTATAAAAGGTACTAAATGTACTGATAAGGGCTTATTTTCAGGGATATAACCTTCTTCTCTATCAGCAAAAAGTTCTATTCTATGAGAAACTCCTATAGTTAAAGGTTTACCACATTTAGGGCATTTATATCCTAAGGATCTTGTTTCCTTAGGAGATAAGCATACTTTGCAATGTCTGTGTCCATCATAATGATATTTTCCTTCTTCAGGATAAAATTCTATAGTAAAGGCCAAGTTTCCAGTTTTTATAGAATTATAGATATTTTCATAAGTAAGAGGATAAAAAAAGGCTGTAGCTTCTCGTCCCAATTTAGCTGGAGAATGAGAATCTGAGCAAGATATAAGAGTGATATGATCAAGTTTAGAGATTCTCCAATTCATTTCAGGATCAGAGGATAATCCAGTTTCTATAGCATATATGAATGGGGTAGCATCTCTAAAAGCTTCTTCCAATGAATCAAAGCCTGAAAAAGCTCCAAAAACTCCATACCATGGGGTCCATGCATGAGCTGGGATTATTAAAATTTTATCAGAAATTTTTAATAAATCTAAGGTTAATTTTTCGCAGGAAATACCAAAAGTTGGTCTTCCGTCTATAAGAAGATTTCCTAATTTAGACAAATATAAATTTATTTCTTCTACTGTTTCAAAATCGGGAGCTATGATTAGAATATGGACTCTTCTGTTAGATTTATTGTTTTGTGAAAAAATAAGAGACACTTCAGAGGTCAGGATGAACTTAGGACCTTCTGGTAGATCTTTATATATGAATAAATCAGAATCAGGATCATATTCTAAAAATTCTTTTAATTCTTTATACCATAAAGGATGTGTAAAATCCCCTGTTCCTATTAAATCCAGCCCTTTCATTTTTCCGATCTTGGCAATAAAAGGAATTTCCATTAATTTGCTACAAGCCCGACTATACTTAGAATGAATATGAAGATCCGCTAAAAAACTCTTGTTTAACAAATCTTGAGAAGGTAGTTTTTGATTTTTTTTCATAGCTTCTAAAAATTAAATCACATCTTTAAGAATTATCAACTTCTTAACCAAAAATTACCACTTACGAAGTGGTAAAAAATTACCACTTCGTAAGTGGTAAAATAGAAAATAAGATTGAAAATTTTGGTAAAATTGTTAAAGTTTAAAATATAAAGAGCAAAAATTAAAATTTTTAGGAGGGTATTTTATGTTAGAATTTACCTTTACTTTTAAAGGCTTTGATTCTTCAGAAGCTATAAAACAATATGCAGAAAAGAAATTTAAAAGATTTGAAAAGTATTTTGAAGGCCCTGTTAATATTCAAGTTGTTTTTAAAAGAGAAAAGTTTAGAGAAATAGTAGAAGTTCTTATAACTGGTGATGGTGAACAAATTATAGCTAAGGAAGAAACCTCAGATATTTATGAAGCTATAGATTTAGCTTATGAAATTCTGGAAAAGCAAATAAAAAAACTAAAAGAAAAAAAGAAAAATTTTAGAAAAGGAAGAGGAGTTGAAATTTCTATTAGTCAACCAGAACCAAAATATGAAATTCAAAATGTAGAAGTAACTCCTATGTCTACAGAAGAGGCTATAGAATGGTTTACTAAAAATCAAAAAAAGCCTTTTATGTTATTTTATAATATAGATTATGACAAAATTTGTTTAATATATTCAAAAGGAGAAAAACCAATAATAGTAATTCCTGAAATGTCTTAACTCCCATGATAAATTTAGTTATTATTACAGGTATTTCTGGATCAGGTAAAAGCACTACTTTAAAAGCTTTTGAAGATATGGGATATTTAGCTATTGATAATTTTCCGATTCGGCTTTTATCTCTATTTCTAAAAGAAGTGAAAGAAAGCTTAGATAATAGAGATATAGCTTTGGTAATGGACTTAAGAGATAAATATTTTTTAAAAGATTATCCCAAGATTTTTCAAGAACTCAAAAATAAAGGATATAATTATGAAATAATATTTCTGGATGCAAAAACTGACATCCTTATTACAAGGTTTAATCAAACCCGTAGGATACACCCTTTAATGAAAGAAGGGATAAGGAGTTTAGAAGAAGCTATAGAAAAAGAAAAAAAACTTTTGGCAGATTTAAAAGAATTGGCAACTTTATTTTTAGATACCTCTAATTTTAATATTCATCAACTCAGAAATGAAATTTTTAAATTTTATAGAAATAGAAATTTACAAAAATTGGTATTACATTTAATAGCCTTTGGTTACAAATATGGAATTCCCAATGAAGCTAATTTTCTTTTTGATGTAAGAGTCTTACCAAATCCTTATTTTGTACCTGAATTAAAAACTCTAAGCGGAAGGGATAAGGAAATAAAAAAGTATTTATTAAGTTTTTCCGAAACAACGCAATTATTAAATTATTTAGAAGAATTTCTAAATTGGTTAATACCTTTTTATTATAAAGAAGATAAACATTGTTTGACCATTGGAATAGGTTGCACAGGTGGACGACATAGATCTCCAGCTGTTATAGATTTCTTAACTGAAAAATTGCAATTGAAATATCCTGATATAGATATAGTAGTTACTTATAGAGATATAGAAAAGGATGTTAAGAATTAAAGAAGCTAAAGAGGAGGATTTAAAAGAAATTGTTAAAATAGAAAGGGAACTTTTTGTAGAAGAAGCTTGGAATTATAAGCAGATTTATCAGGAATTTAAAAATCTATTTTCCAAAATTTATCTTTTAAAAGAAAATGACAAGATTTTAGGATATTTAATTTTTAGAATTATATTTCCAGAGACTGAATTGCTTAGAATAGGTGTAAAAAAAGAATTCCAAAAAAAGGGTTTGGGGACTTTTTTAATGAACAGCTTTTTGAAAGAACAACAAAAGGAAGGAATAAAAAAGATTTTTTTAGAGGTTAATAATTCCAATAATTTAGCTTATAAATTCTATAGAAAATTCGGTTTTCAGGACTTATATTTTAGAAAAAGATATTATAAAAATGGAGATGCAGTGATAATGCAAAAATCTCTGTAATAAGGAGGAAATAGATATGATAAGAGTTGGAATAAATGGATTTGGAAGAATCGGGAGATGTATCTTGAGGGCAAGATTTAAGTATCCAGAGTTTAATAATATTGAAATAGTAGCTATAAATGATCTTTCTTCTCCAGAGATGTTGGCTCACCTATTTAAATATGATACTATTTTTGGTAGATTACCCTATGAGGTAGAAATACAGGGAGATTATCTTATTATTAATAAAAAGAAAATAAGAATCTTTAAAGAACCTGATCCAGAAAAAATTCCCTGGAAAGAAGAAGGGATTGTTTATGTAATAGAATCTACGGGGAGATTTAGAGAAGGAGATTTGGCTCGTAAGCATATTTTAGCAGGAGCTAAAAGAGTGATTATATCCGCGCCTGCCAAAAATGAAGATATAACTATTGTGATGGGAGTAAATGAAGAAAAATATGATCCTACTAAGCATTTTATTATTTCTAATGCCTCCTGTACAACTAATTGCTTAGCACCTATTTTGGCAACTTTAATCAAGTATTATGAAATAGAAAAAGGTTTTATGACAACAGTTCATTCTTACACAAATGATCAGAGATTATTAGATATGATTCATCCTAAGGATTTCAGAAGAGCAAGAGCTGCTGCCCAAAATATTATTCCTACCTCTACTGGAGCAGCTAAAGCCATAGGAAAAGTTATACCAGAGCTTGCAGGAAAAATAGATGGCATGTCTATAAGAGTTCCAACTCCTAATGTTTCCTTAGTGGATTTAAATATTTTAATTAAAGGAGAAACTACTCCTACAGAAATTAATAGAATTTTTAAAGAAAATCAAAATAGATATATTAGATATATAGAGGAACCTTTGGTTTCTTCTGATTTAATAGGAGATCCTCATAGTGCTATAATAGATGGTTTATCTACTAAAGTAATTGATAAAAATTTGATAAAACTCTTAGCTTGGTATGATAATGAGTGGGGTTATTCTGTAAGAATGCTTGATCTTTTAAACTATATGATACAAAAAGAAATATAAAAAAATTTTATGGAACAATTTACCTCCAAGGCTTTATTAGCAAATTTAGCCTGTACTTTTGTAAAAGAAGTTCATTATGATCCTAAATATAATATTTTTCTGGAAATATTTTCTAAATACCCAGCTTTAAAAAAACAGATAAAAATACTTTTAAAAGAAGCCTTTCATCCTTACAAAAATAGTTATTTAGTTTTAGAAGAATTCAGAAGTTTTTTTTTAAAAAATCTTTCTATACTTTTTAAACATCCTTATAAATCTCAAGGTTATTGGCTTATTTTTGATATTCTTTTCAAATTTTTTGAAGAAGATAAAAACCTAAATATAAAAACTGCTGAAACTATATTTTCAATTTTAGATAAAACCGCAAATATTTTAGATCCTGATACTTTTTATGAGATAATCCCTATTTTCAAAGAGGTTCTTAAAGCTATCATAAGCCTTCCTGATGAATATTTTTTGAACTTTTTAGAAAATTATTATTCTTTCAAGAAACTAATTCTTAAATTAATAAAATTATCTCCTTCACAGGAGTTAAAGGGAATATATATAGAACTTTTAAAGAGATCTTACATTTTAACTTATAATCTTTGGAAAAAACTCGGGGAAAAATATGCTAAAAATTTGACAAAGATTTTATCCTATTTAAAAATTGATAAATCAATATTTGATGTTTCTTATTTTGAAAAATTAATAAATTTGCTAAATCAGGATAAAATAAATTTACAAGATTTATTAACTTTACCAGATCATTTGGATTTATTGAAAAAACTCAAAGATTTTATTTATTTTATCAATACTTCTGATTCTCCAAACATTTCAGATGAAATTAAAATTGAGTTTTTATTTGAACTAATAGAGACACCTATTTTAAGATTAATTCATGAAGAATTGATTAGAGAAGTTAACAATAATTTAATATTTTTAATTAATTCTAAACCTTCTCAAAATTTAGATGAATTTATTATAAAATTTTTCAGGATATTAAAAGAAAAGTTGCATTTGTATCCCTGGACAGCTTTGGAGTGTATCAAAAATATAGGAATATGTGTTTTAAATAAAAAAGATGTTTATTTAATAGAAATTTTAATTAATGAAATTATAAAATTTGGTTTTCAGCCTCCTCAGATAAAAGGAATAGATGCCAATTGGAGGATTAAACAGAATCCTAATCATCTCCTAAATATAAAAGTTTGGTTAGACATATTTAAAGCAAATCCAGAATGGTGTAGTAGCTTATTAGCAGGTTTAATATTAAATTTAAAGTTATACGGAGTTTCTATAAAAGATACTGATCTTTTTCAAAAAGATATTACTAATTTGCTTAATTCTCCTATAAAGCCTGTTTATAATCTTATTAAACAATTCTGTAAAATTTTACCTATTTACTATAACGAAATAGGAGCTGAGGGACTTATAAGAGATATTTCCACAGAAATAGATGAGATATTTCAAAGAAAGGATTCGCTCATTTACTTTTTAAGAAAATTCATTCATATAGAAAATTCAAGTTTAGCAGTAGATTTTATAAAAAATATATTAAATTACTGGCTTACTTTAAATGAAGATTTTATAAAAAAATATTTACCTGAAGAATTATTTTATAGAATTACCCAAGAAGAAAAAGAATATCATATAAAAATGCAAACTTTGTTAAAACAACTATGCAATATTTTTAATTATAAAGATATCAATGATATTTTAAATCAGGATGTAAAAATTATTGAAGAACAAGTTGAAAGTATAGAGTTTGATAAAAATTACAGAAAGAAACTTGTTTTACTTATCAAATTATATCATTTAGAATATCAAAAGTATTTTGGAGTATTAAAAGATATAGATGTTTTAATTGCACAATATTCACCTGAGGATTTTCCTTTTGTTTTGAAAATAAAAGAAATTCTGGAAAGTAAAGAATTAGATATTTATAAAAAAGTAGAAATAATTTTAGATTGGCTGAATGAGCTAAAAGAGATAATTCTTTCTAAACAAAAATTTACTCCTGTAGAAGAAATTTTGCTTAAAAGACATGTGGCTGTGGATATACCTTCTATGTATGGAAGATATAAAGAAAAAAAATTTGATGCCTTGGGTCTTTCTTTTAGATTAGAATATTTAGTTAATTGCCTTTTAGAAAAATTGGTAGAAGGCCTTGATTTGCAATTTATTACCAGAGCTTTCTTTTTTAAAATTTTCAAAATATTAAAACTATTTAAAAAAGCTTTAGAGATTGATGGAATTTTTTCCCAAAAATTTGATCTTTATTTAAATCTTCTTGAAAGCTCGTTGAAGAGTTATCCTTTAACTTATACTCAATATTTAGATATATTTAAAGGTTTAATAGATGGAGTTCAACATATCGTAAAAGTTTATTACGTAAATCCTTATCTAAAGGTTTTTCCCTTAGTATTTGAAGTTCTTGATATGAAAGAAGTACAGGATAAATATAAAAATTGTTTATACGGATTAAATAAGGAACAAAGTTATTTTTGCATCAGTGAAATGGTTATAAAAGATGCTATTGAGTCTGCTTTTGCTTTAAAATATTTGGATAGATTTTTAAGAAAATTATACCAGATATTAACTTCTTATTTTGAAAAAATTGATAAAAAAGATTTGAATTTGTTAATGAGCTATGATCCAGGAAGAACAATTTCTTTCATACAAAATCCTAATAAGTTAGTTATAGATCTTTTGTATTTAGGAAACAAAGGTTACAACTTAATAATTGTTTCTAAAGAAAATAATGATTTTAGGATAAAAATTCCTTATGGTTTTATTTTAACTACAGAGGTATTTAGATGTTATAAACTTATTTCAAAATATTCAGAGCTTTGGAATGATTATGAAAACCGAATAAAAGAAAATATCAGTTTATTAGAGCAATTAACCAAAAAAAGATATGGAGATAAAGAAAATCCTCTGCTTTTAAGTGTAAGGAGTGGAGCTCCTATTTCCATGCCTGGTATGATGAATTCTATTTTGAATGTAGGTATTAATTTAGAAACAGTAGAAGGTTTATTTAAGCAAACTAAAAATTTGTGGTTTGCTTGGGATACTTATAGAAGATTTATTCAAAGTTGGGCTATGGCTTTCGGTGTTTCAAGGGATTTTTTTAATAATTTAATGAGGGAACATAAAAGGAAATACAAAGTAAAAAAGAAAAAGGAATTTACAGGGGAACAGATGCAGGAATTAGCTCTTATTTATAGAAAATCTGTAGAAAAGTTGGGTATTCCTGTTATAGATGATCCCTGGGAACAATTATTTAAAAGCATAGAACTTACTATAAAGTCTTGGTATAATCAGAAGTCCATGGCTTATAGAGAAATTATGCAGATAGCAGATGAATGGGGAACAGCGGTAATAGTTCAGCAAATGGTTTTTGGAAATAAAAATTCTTCTTCAGGTACAGGAGTTACTTTAACCACTTCACCTGTTGGAAAATTTCCAAGGATTATTCTTTGGGGTGATTATACTCCATATAATCAAGGAGAAGACATTGTTTCAGGACTTGTAAATACATATCCTATATCTTTAGAACAGAGAAAAATAGAGGGAAGAGAAGGACCTTCTTTACAAGAGGCTTTTCCTGAAATTTATCAAAAGCTTTTAGATTTTGCCTATTATCTGGTTTACGAAAAAGGCTGGGGACATCAGGAAATAGAATTTACTTTTGAAAGTGAAAAAGCTGAAGATCTTTATGTTTTACAGATAAGAGATATTATTTTAAGAGAGGAAAGAGAAATTCCATTTTTTAACAAAAAGTTATTAAAAACCTTGGAGTGTATAGGAAAAGGTATAGGAGTTTGTGGAGGACTTATTTCTGGAAGAATAGTTTTTACTTTAGAAGACATTTTAAAATTTAAAGAAAGAAAAGAGCCTCTGATTTTACTTAGATATGATACCGTGCCTGATAATATTAAAGAGATTTCTTTAGTAGATGGCATTTTAACAGCCAGAGGAGGTCAAACTTCTCATGCAGCTATCGTTGCTTCAAGACTTGGAAAACTATGTGTAGTAGGATGCGAGAATTTAAGCATAGATGAGATCAAAAAAGAAGCAAAAATAAATGGATATACTTTAAAATTAGGTGATTGGATTACTTTAAATGGAACAAATGGTCAAGTTTTTAAAGGAAAAATAGAAGCTTTGGTTAAAATAAATTGAAAGGAGGTTAACCATGAAATTAGGTATTAATGGTTTTGGAAGAATAGGTAAACTTACTCTTTGGCGTCATGTAGCAAGAAAGTATTTTGATGAAATAGTAGTAAATATAGGAAGAGAAGTAGGAACTTCTTTTTCAGATATAGCAAGTTATATAGAAAAAGATAGTACCTATGGATGGTTACCTGTTTATCTTTACGGACATAAAGCTAAAAGAGTTATAGAAAATCTGAATGAAAAAGAAGGCACTATGTATGTAGATGGTATAAAAGTTAAATTTTTAAGAAAAACAAGAAACCCTAAGGAGATTAATTGGAGAGAAGAGGGGGTAAGATTGGTTGTAGAGTGTTCTGGGAAGTTTAGGGATCCTAATATAGATCCAGATAATCCTAAAGGATCTGTGAGAGGTCATTTAACAGCAGGAGCAGAAAAAGTGATAATTTCTGCACCCTTTAAAATAAAAGATAAAGAAAAGGGAATACCGGAAGATGCAGTTACAGTAGTATATGGAATTAATGAAGATGTGTATCAACCTAATAAGCATAATATTATTTCAGCAGCTTCTTGCACCACTACTTGTTTATCTTATATGGTAAAACCACTTTTGGATTACTTTGGAGCAGATAGAATTTTATCTGCTTCTATGGTTACGGTTCATGCTGCTACAAGTTCTCAGGTAGTTTTGGATAGACTTCCTAAGGAAGGAAAAAAGGATTTAAGAAGAATGAGAAGTGTGTTTAATAATATTATTTTAACCACTACAGGAGCTGCAGAGGCTTTAGCTCTTGTTATTCCAGAAATGAAAAGAATAGGATTTATGGCAGAAAGTGTAAGAGTGCCTTTGACTACAGGAAGTTTAATTATTCTCACAGTAAATATTCAGGATGAAAGTGTAGAAAATCATATCAACCGTGAGCTTATAAATAATATTTATAAAGAAGCAGCAAGCACAAAATATAAAGACTATTTAATTTTTACTATGGAACAAAATGTATCTTCTGATATAATAGGATATCCAAAAGCTGCAGCTATAATTGAAGGAGCAGAAACACATACAAGAACAGCTCTGGCAAAGGTAGATATCTGTAAAGTTTTACCTGAGATAGGAAAAGAAGTTTGCACCCATGTTGAAATACCTGTTACACAGGTGGTTGTTTATGGATGGTATGATAATGAGCTTGGATCCTATACTAATATGTTAGGAGATCTTACAGTATTTATTGCTGAAAAGATGATTTAAACTATGATTAGGAGAAAGGGTAGGGAAATAGCTTTACAGATTCTTTATCAAAAAGATATAGCTGATCTTTCTATAGAAGAAGCTATAGAAAATTATAAAAGATATTTAAATATAAATAATATACAAGCTCTAAAGTTTGGAGAAGAGCTGGTGAGGGGGGTATTAGATAATTTGGATTTTATAGATAAAATTATTCAAAAATACACCCCCTCTTGGCCTTTAGAAAGAATGAATATAACAGATAAAAATATTCTTAGATTGGCAGTATATGAAATGTTTTTTAGACCTGATATTCCTGAAGTTGTTTCTATTAATGAAGCTGTAGAACTTGCTAAATTATACGGAACAGATGATTCTCCAGCATTTATAAATGGAGTTTTAGATAGTATCTTTAAAAAAGAAATTAAGTCTAAGAAACTATGAGAATTTTTAAAATTATTACTATTGATGGACCTGCTTCTTCTGGTAAGACTACCATTTCAAGATTACTGGCTAAAAAATTGAATTACTTACTTTTGGAATCGGGAAGTTTGTATAGATTGGTAACTTATTTATTACTTTCCACTTCTGATTTAAAAAATTATCTAAAAGATTCACAAAAATTGTTGAAATTTTTAGAAGATATGTTTAAAGAAATAGAAATAAAGCTTTTATCAGAAGGAACTTTTATTTATTGGAAAGAAAGATTGATAAAGGAAGAGCTCAGATCCAAAGATGTTGAGAATGTCGTTTCTAAGGTAGCAGCTTTAAAAGAAGTAAGAGATTTCTTAACAAATTTTATGAGAAAATTGGCAGAAAACAAATCTATAGTTGCTGAAGGAAGAGATATGGGAAGTGTTGTTTTTCCCTATGCAGATTTAAAAATTTTTCTTACAGCAAGTGATGAAGTGAGGGCAAGAAGAAGATTTAAAGAAAAACTAAATAAAGAATCAAATTGTAAGTATGAGGAAGTGTTAGAAAATATTAAATTTAGAGATGAGCTTGACAGTAAACGAGCTGTGGCTCCTTTAACTGTTCCAGATAGTGCTTATGTTATAGATACCTCTTATTTAACTCCTGAACAGGTATTAAATGAAATTTTAAAGTTAATAGAAAAATGAGAAAAAAAGAAAAATTGAGTTTACAGGAATTTATAAAAAAAGAGAAGGCAAAAGCAAGGAAACTTAAAAATACAAGATGGTGGAGGAGACAGATAGAAAGGGGGATTTGTTATTATTGTGGAAGAAAAGTTAAGCCAGAAGAGCTTACTATGGATCATAAAATTCCTCTTTCTCGTGGTGGCACTTCTGATAGATCTAATATAGTTCCTGCCTGTAAAGAGTGTAATAACAAAAAGAAATATTTACTTCCTTGGGAATGGGAGGAATATCTAAGAAGACTTAGAGAAGGAAAAGAGAAATTATGTGTGGAATAATAGGATATATTGGGAAAAGACAAATTATTCCTGTACTTTTAGAGGGACTCAGAAGATTAGAATATAGAGGATATGATTCTGCAGGTATAGTATTTTTAGAAAAAAATAAGATAAAGGTTATTAAAACTAAAGGCAGAATTTTCAATTTAGAAGAAAAGATATTTAAAAAGCCACCTTTAGAGGCTAAAGCTCCAGGGCTTGGGCATACTCGTTGGGCAACTCATGGAGAACCCTCTGATGAAAATGCTCATCCTCACATGGATTGTAAAGAAGAATTGTCCTTGGTTCACAACGGAATTATAGAAAATTACTATGAATTAAAACAAAAACTATTAAAAAAAGGTCATAGATTTTGCTCTGCCACGGATACAGAAGTTATTGTTCATTTGGTAGAAGACTATTTAAATGAGGGATTAAATATTAAAGAAGCTTTTTTTAGAACTTTAAAAGATTTAAAAGGCTCTTTTGCTATAGCTTTAATCTATAAAAAGCATCCTGAATTTATTTTAGTTGCCAGGAACCAGAGTCCTGTTGTGCTGGGTGTAGGAGAAGAAGAAAATTTCGTAGCTTCAGATATTCCTGCCTTGCTTCCTTTTACTAAAAAAGTAATTTTTTTAAATGATGGAGAAATAGCGATTTTATATAAGGATAAAATAGAGGTTTATGATTCCAAAAAGAATAAAATTGAAAAAGAACCAGTTCTTATTTCTTGGGATCTTGCTTCTGCGGAAAAAGGTGGTTATGCCCATTTTATGCTTAAAGAGATTTGTGAGCAACCAGAGGCTATTAAACATACTCTACTTGGAAGGATAAATCTTGATAACAAGGAAATAGATTTTTCAAAAGAAGGGCTTGTTAAGGAATTTTTAGAAGATGTTCAAAAAGTATTTATAGTTGCTTGTGGAACTTCTTATCATGCAGGATTAGTAGCTAAATATCTCATAGAAAGGCATTTGGAAATTCCTGTTGAAGTAGATCTTGCTTCGGAATTTAGATATAGAAATCCTTTAATTAATTACAAAACTTTATTTATTGGAGTTTCTCAATCAGGAGAAACTGCTGATACCTTAGCAAGCTTGCGTTTGGCTAAGGAAAAAGGAGCTAAAATTTTATCTATTTGTAATGTTTTAGGAAGCACCATTGCCAGAGAGAGTGATGTAGTTTTATATACCCAGGCAGGTCCTGAAATAAGTGTAGCCTCTACCAAAGCTTTTACTACTCAGGTCTTAGTTTTTATTTTGCTTGCTTTTTATTTTAAAAAATTGCTTTATGGAAAAGATGAAGATAAGGAAAAAGTAGATGCTTTAATAAAGATTTCTAATCAGTTGGATAATTTTATAGAAAAGATAAAACCGAAAATTAAAGAAATTTCAGAAAAATGGCATAATATAAGTAATTGTCTTTATTTAGGAAGGAACATACTTTTTCCAATTGCTTTAGAGGGTGCTTTAAAATTGAAAGAGATAGCTTATATTCATGCTGAAGGGTATGCAGCAGGGGAAATGAAACATGGTCCAATTGCCTTGATTGAAGAAAATGTTCCTTCTATAATTTTAGCAGCTAAGGAAACAGGTATTGTTTATGAAAAAACCTTATCCAATGCAGAGGAAGTGAAATCAAGAAGAGGTCCTATTATTTCCATAATTTCTGAAAATTCAGAAGAATTTAAAAAGATTTCTCATGATTATATAGAAGTTCCCTTGACTTTCTATGAATTTTTACCTATATTTTATGTAGTTCCTTTACAGCTTCTTGCTTATGAAATAGCAGCGTTTAGAGGCTGTGATATTGATAAACCAAGAAATTTGGCAAAAAGTGTAACAGTAGAATAGGAGGAAAAAAATGGAATGCAAAAAAGAACAAAATTTGAAAAGATGTAATTGCACCTATGAACCCTGTCCTAAAAAAGGAATGTGTTGTGAGTGTTTGCGTTATCATTTAAGCATGAGACAACTTCCAGCCTGTTGTTTCCCACCAGAGTATGAAAAAACCTATGACAGGAGTTTTGAATTGTTTGCGAAATTAGTGCAGGAAGGTAAAGTGTAATTATGGAAAGTAAAATCCTGGCAGAGGAAATCTTAAAGCTTTTAGAATCCAAAAAAGCAGAAGATATAGTTTTAATAGATATAAGAGATAAAGTTGATTATGCAGATTATTTAATCATTTGTAGTGCTCATTCTACAAAACATACCCAAGGTCTTACAGATTTTGTAATTTTTGAATTAGAAAAATTTGGTATAAAGCCTTTAAACATAGAAGGATTTGAATTAGGGCAATGGATTGTAATTGATTTTGATTCAGTTATAGTTCATATCTTTTATGAGCCTATTAGAAAAGTTTATGCTCTTGAAGAATTATGGATGGATTATCCTCCTTCAAAAAAGAATTTTCAAAATGAGGCTCAGAAGATTCTTCAAGAGCAAAAGTAGTTAATTTATTTTCTATAGTTTCAATAAGTAAGTCTAGGTTTTTTCCTGTTTTAGCAGAAATAGGAATGGCTTTATATTTAAAGCATAAATTTTTCAGGAAGTTAGGGGAAAATTCCCCATTTTTTTCTAATAGGTCTATCTTATTAAAAACCACCAATCTGGGGTAATTCAAAAGATCCATTTCTTCTAAAAGATTTTCTACTGTTTCTATATGATTTTCAAAATCAGGATGAGATATATCTACTATATGTAAAAGCAAATCTGCAGAATAAAGTTCTTCTAAAGTAGCTTTAAAAGCTTTTTTAAGGTCTTCAGGCAAATCTCTTATAAAACCCACTGTATCGGTCATTAAGAAAACTCCACCAGATTTTGTTCTAACAGCTTTTGTAACAGGATCAAGGGTTGCAAAAAGTTTATCCTCTGCTAAATATTCACTTTTGGCAAGGGTATTAAGGAGAGTTGTTTTTCCAGCGTTAGTATATCCAATAATAGCTACAACTTTAAAATTAAGTTTTTTTCGTCTTTTTCTTCTTAATTCTCTTTCTTGAGAAATTTTTTTTAATTCCTTTTCAAGCTTAGCAATACGATCTTTTATTCTTCTTCTATCTATTTCAAGTTTAGTTTCTCCAGGACCTCTTCCGCCTATACCACCTGTTAAACGAGAGAAGGCATCATCTTTAGCTCTTAAACGTGGTAAAGTATATTTTAATTGAGCTATTTCAACCTGTATTTTACCTTCCTTAGAACGAGCTCTCTGAGCAAAAATATCAAGTATTAATTGAGTGCGGTCTATAACTCTTAAATCTGTAGCTTCATTTAAGGCTCTAACCTGGGAAGGGGTAAGTTCTCTATCAAAAATCAATAAATTTGCTCTCTTACGAAGAGCTAAAATCATGACTTCCAGAAGTTTTCCTTTTCCTATGACATAACGGGGATCAGGAGAATTTCTTTTTTGGATAATCTCTCCTACTACAGTAACTCCTGCAGTTCTGGCGAGTTCTTTAAGTTCAGCTATTTTTTCTTCTAAATAAAAATCTTTTGGCTCTTTTAAAAATATAAGAATAGCTCTATCTTTATTTTCATCTATTTCTTTTAAAGGTCTAACCCGATCTAATTCATCTTCTAAGTTTTTAATTAATTCTAAAAAGTTTTCTTTTAATTCCCAGACATAACAAGGTTTTAAGAAATAAAAGTAATTATTTTCTTGATCAGAAAACTTTTTGGAAAAAAAATCTGGATCAGGTAAAATGTGAGCTATATGAATTTTCCCAGGCTCTCCTGTATTTTTTGCTTCTAAAGCACCTATTAAGTCAAGTCTTAATAAACCTAAATCCAGAAGATCATCTTGATCAAGACCAGATTCAGCATGTTTATGAGAGAGAATGTGTGTATGAATGAATCTTAAACCTTTGAGTCTGGCAATATGATCTCGATATCCTTTAAGTTCAGGGATTACTATTCTATTAAAAGTTCCCACTATTACATAATCTATTTCACCTTTGCGATTTATAAGAATACCTATTTGACGATTTAAATCTGCTGAAATTTGTGCTAATTCTTTAGCAAGTTCATGAGTTATAATAGAAGCTGGAGGAACTCTACGTCTGTAAAGACGCTCTAATCTTTTTAGCTCACTTGGTTTTAATCCTATAGTATTTCCATAAACTGTGTAACTCATTTACCTCCTTAAAGATAGTTTAAATTTTTTAGTTTAAATATAAGATTTTATTTTATTATTGCAAGTATCACTTTTGATTTTTTCCAATAGAAGAAAAAGAGCAACTCCAAAAGCAACTGCTACATTTAAAGATTCTTTTTCTCCATAAAGAGGAATTTCTACAATAAAATCAGCATTTAATAAAATTTTATCATCTATACCTGTTACTTCATTTCCAATAATTAGAGCTAAAGGAAAATCTTCAGCATTTATATTTTGAATAGGAATACTATTCTTAGTTATTTCCAAAGCTACAATTTTAAACCCCTCTTTTTTAAGAGTTTTTATTGCTTCAAGAGTATCAGAAAAATAAATCCATGGTATAAGTTCAGTAGTTCCAAGAGCAGTTTTTTCTATTTTAGGATGAGGAGGATAAGCAGTTATTCCGCATAAAATTAGTTTTGAAATATAAGCACATTCAGCAGTGCGAAACATAGACCCTACATTATAGGCACTTCTTATATTATCAAGAACCGCTACAATAGGAAAACGCTGAGGTGGACGGTTTTTCCTCCATTTTTTAAGAATTTCCTCGCCTTCTAATTTAGACATAATGCTATATTTTATTATAAGACTATAAAACTTCAACTTTACCCTTCCGAAAGTAGCAAAAGTTGATTAAAATAAAAAGTTATGTTGGATTATCCTTTTAATTTCCCTAAAATAAAAGCAATTTTTTTAGAACGATTAAATAGATTTGTAATAAAAGCCAAGATAAAAGATAAAGAAGTTTTAGCCTATTTACCTAATCCAGGAAGACTCTGGGAGTTATTATTAAAAGACACAGAACTTCTTTTAGTAAAAAATAAAAAACCTGTTAAGCTTTCTTATACAGTTTTAGCCTGTAAAAAGGCTGATACCTATGTTTTGCTTCATACCCATCTTACTAATAAAATAATAAAAAATCTTATAATGGAAAAAAAATTAAATATTTTTAAAGATTATAGAATTATAAAAGAAGAACCTAAATATGGCCATAGTAGATTCGATCTTCTTTTAGAAAATGAAAAAACACATGAAAAGAAGTACTTAGAAATAAAAAGTTGCACCCTTTTTGGAAAGGAAATTGCCATGTTTCCTGATGCAGAAACCAAAAGAGGAACTAAGCACCTTTTAGAATTAAAAGAACTTTCTTTGAATAAAGAGAGAACAGGAATTTTGTTTGTAATTATGAATCCAAATGTAAGGTTTTTCTTACCAGCTTATCATATAGATATAGAATTTGCTCAAACTTTTTTAAAAGTAAGAGATTTAATAGACATAAAAGCTATTTCTTTAAAATGGGACAAAACTTTTAGCTATGTAACAGAAATAAAAGAGGTTAAAATCCCCTTTGATATTTTAGAAAAAGAAGCCTTGAATAAAGGGGCATATTTATTGATTTTGAAGTTGAAAAAATTTGAAAAAATAAATTTATCTAATAAAAATTGGGAACTTAAACCTGGGTTTTACATATATGTAGGTTCTGCCAAAAGAAATCTAAAACAAAGGATAAATAGACATTTGAGAAAAAAGAAAAATAAAAAATGGCATATAGATTATTTAATAGAAAAGACTGACTGGATAAAAGTTATTTCGATAAGGACTTCAGAAGATTTAGAATGCAGGTTAGCAGAAGATTTGAATTTATTGGCTGAAGATAAAGTTTTAGGTTTTGGTTGCTCTGATTGTAAGTGCCCGAGTCATTTGTTTTATTTTTCTGAAAATCCTGTTAATAATTCAAAATTTCAGAATTTTTTAATTTATTATAGGATAGATAGATTATGTTCTTACCTAAATTAAACTTAAAAACCAGTAGCAGAGCTATTATTTTTTTTACAATGCCTGAGTGGAATTTTGCTAAAACCTTTTTAAACTTTAAAAATTCTTATACTTTTCTGAATATAAATCTAAAATATGATGAAAAGTCTTTAATAGCAGGACCTATAATAGGAGCTCCACTTTTAAGTATATTTTTAGAAATTTTAAAAAGCTTGGGTACAAAAGAAATCATTGCTATGGGGTGGGCAGGGAAATTCAAAAGTTCTTCTCTTAAAATAGGGGATCTTTTTTTGCCAATTAAAGCCTATTCTTTAGAAGGAACAAGTAAATTCTATTTTACTAATAAAAAAGTTTTTCTTCCTGATAAAGAGATTACAGAAAAATTAAAAAAAGAGCTTAAAAATATAGAATTGTGTTTTAAGAAAGGATCTATAATTTCGGTTGATGCGCCTGTAAGATTTGAAAAAAATAGAGATTTAATACAAAAATGGGATCAAAAAGTTGAAGCTATGGATATGGAAACTTCAGCTTTATTTTCTATAGGTTCGTCTTTACAAATAAAGATATGTGTTCTACATTTTATTATTGATGAAATAGGAAAATTTTTAAATCTAAGATCTGAAAAAATGATAAAAGAGAAAAGAGAAAAACTTTTAAAAATTTGGAGAAGATTTTTAAATTATGAATTCTAATATAAAAAAAAGAAAAACAAATCCTTTTGAAATTTTGGGTTTATCTCCCAAGATTGTTAAGGAACTGGATGAGGAATCTTTATATAAATTAGTAAGAGCTATTTATAGGGTTCTTCAAATGATTTATCATCCAGATAGGGGAGGGGATCCTAATAAAGCTTTAGAAATAAATCTTGCTTTTGAATTGTTAAATTTAGAAAAGAACCCAGAATCTTTTAAAGAATATAGAAAAAAATATATAGAACGACTTTCAAGAAAAACTCTACAGACAAAAATAGAGAACTTAGAAATCCAGAATAGAAAATTAAATTTTTATAATCAACTTCTTAAAGAAAAATTTTGGCAGTTTTTAAAAAATGATTTTGAGGCTTTAAAAGACCTTTTTAAACAAAATAAAGGCTTTAGACTAAAAATATTTGATGTAGTCTCTTATTTTAATTTTTCTCATTTAAGAAGAATAAAAAAACAAATGTTTTTTAAAGATTTGATATTATATGAAGATTTTGTCTTAATAAGAGGTAGTTATGAAAAGTTTTTTAAAAAAATTCTCAATTATAAATATATAGGAACTATAAAAAGAGAGTATATAGAACCTTGGGTTCTTTTAGAAAGAAGTTTAAGGGAAGAGGCTCCATATTTAAAGAATTTTATTAAAGAAAATATTTTTATAAAAGAATGTTTAATTTTTTTAAATTTTAATATAGAACCTAATTCTTACATTTTCTTTTATGATTTTAAAAATACCCAGAAAATTGTTTTAGAAGGGGTGGTTATAAAATTGGAAGAAATACCTTATCCAGAAATACTTGAAATTCTTAAAAAGGAAACTGTCAAATCTAAGGATAAAAAAGATACTGATAATATTTTAAATCAAGAATTATTAGAAATTTAAATTTAAAAATTTTTTAAAATAATTTATTTTTAGCAAGATTTATTTTGGAATAAATTTGAATTTTTTCAAAAATTTTGTTAAAACTTTGAAATTTCAAAAAAATTCTTATATTTTTTATGAAATAAAATCATAGGAGGAGGTAAGAAATGGTTAAATTTAAACTTGAAAGGATTTTAATTGCTACAGATGGAACACCAGCTTCTCAGACAGCTATAAAAGCTGGTATTTATCTTGCTAAGAATTTTGGTAGCAAAATTTATGGAATTTGTGTAGGAGAGCTCCCTCTTCCAGGATTACCTGTAATAGAGGCAATGGAAAAAAGAGCCAAAGAGATAGTAGATCAATTAAAATCTGAGGTAGAAAAGGAAGGTATAGACTGTGAAGTGATTCCAGAGCTGGCTGATGAAGTTGCAGATTGCATAATAGAAGAAGCTAAAAAGAG
>Ga0256842_1000212_pt1 | contig 51357 bp, 60 predicted proteins | sample 4559240metaG_FD_185973 | JGI IMG/M metagenome (GOLD analysis project Ga0256842, IMG submission 185973) | Hydrothermal vent microbial communities from Guaymas Basin, Mexico - 4559-240 | ecosystem: Environmental > Aquatic > Marine > Hydrothermal vents | place: Mexico: Guaymas Basin | collected... | reverse complement strand
TTTATTTATTATCACAAATTCAAAACAATCATCCGTCATAAGATATTTTTCCCGGCAAAACATTTTCCTTAAAATTTCAAAATGATGTAAGTGAAAAGTAAAAAATCTTGACATTGAGTATTTGATAATTTTCCTAGAAACAAAAATAAAATAAGGAATATTATGCCAAAAAGTAACAGGTTACATATAAATTTTTCTACTAATGATTCTGCAGAACCAATGAGTTTTGCAATTTCAAAGATTACTCTAATTTCTTTGGGAGTCGTCATTGCGTTGTTTGTATTTTCAATTGTTTTCGGGATTTTTTATATCTCAAACAAAAGCGTTGATTTAAACAAAATGGCAATTTTACAAAATCAAAATAGGGAATTAAGAACTCAATTAAGCAAAATAAATCATAATTTAGATTCATTAATGATAAAAATGGATGCCATAGATAAATTTGAAGATCAAATAAGATCTAAAGAAAATCTTAAAAAAATTCCAAAAGATTTAAGAAGTATGGGAACCGGTGGTTATCCGGTTATTGATTCCCTTTTTACTTCGCCGATTTTAAATATTCAATTTACGCAATTATCCCAAAAGCTTAACCACTTGGATAATAAAATTAAATTTGATTTAAAATCTCACAAAAAAGTACTAAGTTTCCTAAATTTGAAATCAGAACTTTTGAGAGCGACACCGTGTATTTACCCGGCATTTGGAAGAATTTCTTCTTGGTACGGATGGCGTATAAATCCTGTAACCAAAAAACGTGCCTTCCATCATGGAGTTGATATCGGCTCAAAAATTGGTACGCCCGTTTATGCTACTGCCGATGGAATTGTTGCGGAAACCGGAAGACTAAAATTATTCGGAAAATTTGTTACTCTAAAGCATAAGTTCAGCTACAAAACAAAATACGCACATTTACATAAGATTATCGTTCAAAAAGGCGATCATGTTGTACGAGGTCAAATCATCGCATTTATGGGGAATACAGGAAGATCCACAGGAGCACATCTTCATTACGAAGTTTGGAAACATGGACGTATCAAAAATCCTAAACCTTATTTAAACAAATCTTATGATAATATTGTAGTTAGAAAATAATCCGATGTCCCTCACTCTTTTATTTACAGATTCCTCATTTCAGGAAATCAATTTTATGAAAAAGTATCTCGAAAAGTCTGATACAATTTTAGGAATTGACGGTGGAACAAATATATTATACGCAAATAAAATTAAACCTGATTTAATTATTGGAGATATGGATTCAATTGATAAATCCATTTTAGATTATTTTAAAAAAGAAACAGAAGTCGCAATTTATCCTTCAAAAAAAGATGAAACTGATACGGAATTAGGTTTGAATTGGTGTCTTGAAAATAACAAAAAAGATGTTGTCATTTTTAATTCAATGCAAAATAGATTGGATCATATCCAAGGATTAATTGCAAATTTGATATTTGCTTATAAAAAAGGACTTAACTTAGAAATTGTAAATCAAAAACAAAAAATATTCATTGCTCAAAATATGAGTTTTTCTACTAAAAAAGGCGTTAATATCTCATTGATTCCTTTGACTGAAGTTGTAGAAGGAATATCAACGGACGGATTAGAATATCCTCTAAATAATGAAAATTTATTTTTCTATCATTCGCGGGGAATCTCAAATGTAGCGTTAAAAAATGAGGTAAAAATCACTCATAAAAAAGGATTGTTAATGATAATTGTATCAGAAAAGGATGTTATATGAGAAAGAAAATAAAGTTTGAAGAAGCATTAAAAAAATTGGAAAACGTAGTTGATAAATTAGAAAATGAAGATAATGAACTGGACGATATCTTGAATTTATATAGAGAAGGTGCTGATTTGGCAGAATATTGTCATAATAGAATTGAGAAAGTTGAAAATGAAATTGAGATTATCTCTACTAAATTGAAGGAAAATAAGGGGAAATAATGCAAGAGAAATTAATCTTAAAAAAAGATTTAAAAGAAAAAAAAGAATGGATCAATATTTATCTGGATAGATTTTTACCACGAAAAGATGAATACCCAAAAGACATTCACAAAGCGTTGCGACATACTTTATTTGCCGGTGGGAAAAAACTTCGTCCATATCTCGCAATTCAAACTTATTTGCTCTTTAAAGACGATATTGAAACAATTAAACCTGTCGCCGCCTCATTAGAAACTCTTCATACTTATACCCTGATTCATGATGATTTGCCGGAAATTGATAATGATGAGATTAGACGCGGGAAAAAGGCGTGTCATGTTCTTTACGGTCCTGATCTGGCATTAATGGCCGGAGATTCATTACTTTGTTACTCTTTCCAAATTCTTTCCACTTGTGATTTACCTGCTCCTCTAAAATTAAAATTGATAAAAGAAATGGCAGAATGTGCCGGAGATCAAGGATTAATTGCCGGACAATATGTAGATATTATTTCTGAAACAAAAACAGTTCCTAAAAAAACGCTTACATTTATTCATCATAATAAAACAGCAAAATTGCTTCTTCTCGCAATTAGATTTGGAGCTTTGGTTGCAAAAGCAAGTAAAGACGATTTAGCAAGATTGGAAAAATATGGCGAAAAAATGGGATTAGCTTTCCAAATTATTGATGACATTTTGGATATTGAAGGAAGTGCCGGAACTCTTGGAAAATCTATCGGTAAAGATATTGAAGAAGGAAAAGCAACCTTCCCCTCAATTTACGGTTTGTATGAATCCAAAGAAATGGCAAGAAAACTTATCGATGATGCCTTAAAAATTTTGGATTATTATGGCGAAAAAGCAGAAACACTCAAAACTCTTACAGAATTTATTTATACGAGAAAATTTTAATGAAAATAGAAATTCTAAGAAAATCGGAAAATGCAACAATTCCTAAAAGAATGACCGATTCGGCAGCCGGCTATGATCTTTATAGCTCAAATGAAAAAACAATTGTTATCAAAGCCGGAAAGCTAAAATTAATTCCAACCGGTATTTCTATTTCCTTACCTATTGGATTTGAAGCTCAAATAAGACCGAGAAGCGGTTTGGCATTAAAAAATAGCATTGGGATTTTAAATTCTCCCGGAACTATTGACGCAGATTATCGAGGTGAAATCGGGATTATTGTTTATAATTTCGGCGAAAAAGATTTTGAAGTAACTCCAAAAATGAGAATTGCTCAAATGGTAATTGCAAAACACGAAATTGCAGAATTTATTGAAGTAAAAAAATTGGATGAAACCGTCCGAAATGAAAAAGGATTTGGACATTCAAAAACATAGAGGTATAAATGGAAAATAACATTGTTGAAAAAATCATAAAATTAAAAAAAGAAAAAAATGCCGTTATTTTGGCTCATAATTACGTAACAATGGATGTTCAAAATGTAGCGGATTTTGTCGGAGATTCATTGGCTTTAGCTCAAAAAGCAAAAACAGTCGAAGCTGATTTGATTGTATTTTGCGGAGTTAGATTTATGGGTGAAACAGCAAAATTATTGAATCCCGAGACAAAAGTTGTTTTAGCAAATAAAAATGCCGGCTGTCCGATGGCTGATATGATTACTGCTGACCAATTAAAAGATTTTAAAGCGGAACACCCCAATTCTACCGTGATGTGTTATGTTAATTCTTCGATTGAAGTTAAAGCGGAATCTGATATTTGTTGTACTTCTTCAAATGCGGTAAAAATTGCGAAAAGTGTCCCTGAAGACAAAACAATCTTATTTGTTCCTGATAAAAATCTTGGTACTTACGTTGCCCAACAAACCAAACATAAAGTTATCGTTTGGGATGGATTTTGTCCGGTTCATAACAATAATTTTAGTAAAATAGATGTTGAAAAGGTTCGTAAAAATTTCCCTGACTACAAATTATTGGTTCATCCGGAATCCTTACCGGAAGTTTTTAATAAGGCTGATATTGTCGGCTCAACTAAAGGGATGGCTGATTATTCTGAAGAAAATAACAAAATAATTATTGGAACTGAAGTTGGTTTGCTTAGACAATTGGAAGCAAAATATCCTGAAAAGAAATTTGCCGCACTTTCCGAAAAAGCGATTTGCGTAAATATGAAAAAGAATACTTTGAAAGACGTTTTGAATTCTTTGGAAAATGAAACAGATGAAATAATTATTGATGCAGAAATTGCCAAACGTGCTTTAAAAAGCATTGAAGCAATGTTAGAATTATCTTAAATATTAGCCCGATTCTTGGGCTTTTTCCTTATGAATAAACAAGATTTAACGCCGGTTTTATTACCTTTTGGAAGCACAATTTATCAAAGTTCCAACGGTCAACCAATCACAACCGATACGTCAGATTTTGTGCAAACTATTCTTAATAATGAAAAGAACGATCCCAAAAAAATTTTAGAATTAGGAACGGGAAACGGTATAATTTCCTTAATGCTTTCTCATTACAAATCAAATTGGGAAATCGCCGCTTTTGATATTCTGGAAAATCTGATTGATTTGGCAAATAAAAATGCTGTTGAAATTTCTCAAAACATCAATTTCTTTGTTGATGATATTAAAAATCCACAAAATATTATTGATGAAAATTATGATTTGATTATCGGTAATCCACCTTATTTCCAATTAGGGAAAACAAGGATTAGCCCCATTTATGAACGAGCTGTTTCTCGAAATGAAATATTATGTAACATGGATGATGTGCTAAATTTGGTGAAAAATAAATTAGCTGAAAATGGCAAAAGCTATTTAATTTATCCCAAATCTCGCCTGGAAGAATTTCAAGAAAAAATGCAGTACTATAAATTTAAAATACTCAATTTAACTATTCTTAAAAATACTAAAAAATCCTTTTTTATCGCGGAATTTATAAATGCTAAAATTTAAAGAATGTTCTATTAGAAATTATTTTGGCGAAAATTTTTTAACTATTAAAGAATTAACTCTCGAAAAAAGTGAAGTTATTCAAATTGTCGGGAGAAACAATTCGGGGAAAAGTTTGTTTTGTGATTTTATTTTATCACATCCAAATGGTTTTGAAGATAGTTTCGAAATTCTGACAGAAAAACCGATAATTATTAAAATCGGGATAAATGATAATCTTATCGATGAAATTAGTGTTTTAAAAAATATTCTGATTCCCTTTAAAAGAAAAAGTGAGAACCTGAAAAGCAAAATTTTTGATTCGGTTAAGATTTTTAATTTTGAAGATATTGATAATTTATACCCCAAAAATATGTCGTTTTCTGATAAAAAAATAATCGAGATTATCCGTGCCGTTTCGAGAAAACCACATTTAATTATCATTGATGATTTTGACTTGATGTTTGACGAAATTAAATTTATCAAAGTAATTTCTTTAATCGAAAATTCTCTCAAAAGCGGAACAAGTTTTATTTTTACTGCCAAAAACAAAATTGATCGAATTCCTAAAACATATAAAATCTCAAATGGATTTCTGGTAAAATGAAAAAAAATCTTATCCTCTTCAGCATCTTTATCTCATTGATTTTTACGTTTGATTTGATAAATGCAAATCTTGATTTTATTCAAAAAATAAATGAGAATAAAATAAAGTCTGAAAAGATTATCATTGCGGATAAATCATTAAAAAGTCTTGAATCTTTAAAAACAAGGTTAGATTCTCTAACGTCTTTCAAAATAATTATTCAAAAAAAAACTGATTTAATTCCAATGTTGATAAAAGAATATGGCCTAAAAAAATATTCTAATCTTATCGATGAAACTAATTATCCAAATATTATGACTGTTAAAATTTCTCCGAAGAATCTAAACAATTCAAAATTTTTGAAATTAAATAAAATACTTGCAACATCAAAATCTCAAAAAATATTTCATCCGGATATGGTTAAAAAATCATTATTTAAAATTGAAAAAATAAATAAATTTAAACCAATTGTTTGGATTTCAGAATGGCTTTTGGGAATTCTGATTATCTTTACAATTCAAAATCTTTTAGAAAAAAATGAAGATAAATTTTGGGACATTTTTTATTCAACCGGCGGACAAAAAAAGACACGTTCAACTAAGTTTATTTTCCAAAACGTCTCTCTGATTTTTGTCGCTTCAATTATTAGCATAATTATGGAAAATTATATTGCCAAAATTTATCATCTTCAAATTAGTAAATTCAATGTTCCAAGTCAAATTGGAATGTTGTTTTTCCCGGGATTATTAGTTTATTTAAAAAATATAAGAAGAGGAAATTAATGAAAAATATACCTAATATTTTAACGCTATTCAGGATTGCACTGGTACCTGTATTCATTTATTTTATGTTCTATTTTGAACCAAAATCAATTGCAGCATTCGCCAGTCTTTTTGTGTTTGTTACTGCCAGTATTACAGATTATTTTGACGGTATGCTAGCGAGAAAATATAAAATCATTTCCAATTTTGGTAAAATTATGGATCCTTTAGCTGACAAATTTTTAGTGATTTCGGCTCTTTTCGCCCTTTCAACTAAAACATATTATTTCATTCCAATGGCTGTAATAATTATCATTATTATCAGAGAAGTAGCTGTTACTATTTTGAGAAATTATTATATGAAGAAAAAAATTTTTATCGCTGCAAATAAATGGGGAAAACTTAAAACAGTTTTGCAATTGACAGGGATTATTGCCGCCTTGGTTTATATTTCTTTAACTTTTATTTTCAAAGAATTAGTAAATTACAATTTAGTGGTTTTTAAAATTTTTAGATATTATTTTTGGATTGTTGCCTTAGTTACAGTTCTTTCCGGGGCAAATTATTTTACTCAACTTGGAGCCAAAAAATGAAAAAAAGCGCTTTATTATTCATCATATTTCTAACTATTTTCGGATGCGGAAAAACTTCCTCAAACAATTCTAACAGAAATAAAATTGATTATTCAAAACCATTATCGTGGGGGCAAAAACAAACTATTTATGTCTTTGCCAGCAATCACATTTGGAAATATGCTCAAACACCTTTAAAAAAATCTTTGGCAAGAAATGTTTTTACATCTCAAAATGAAAATTACTTTGATGTGAAAAGAGCCGATATTAGCGATATCAGTCAATTTTATAAATATAAGAATCTGATTTTTTTGGTTAACGTTGCAGCTCAAGACAGTGTTTCAAATTATATCAAATCAAGATTAAATCCTGCAATTATCGAAGACGTGAAAAAGAAATCGGTGGGACTTTTTGCCAAAAATGATTTATGGGCTAGAGATCAACAAGTTGTCATTTTGATGGGAAATAATGAGCGAAATCTTCTCAAACTAAATATTCTCCAATCTGAGAAAATCTTTAATGTTTTTAAAAAGAAATTAATTGATCGAGAAGCTACAAATATTTTGGGGATTAAAACTCTCCCTGACTCAACTTTCGCCAAATTCCCCTTCAAACTTAAAATTCCAAAGATATTTTTTATTTATAAAAATAAACCTGAAGAGCATTATATTTCATTTATTAAAAGAATTGTTAAAGATGGCTATGATCGTTACATAACCGTTTATTATGAAAAAATGGCTAAAGATAGTGTCAACGCTGATTGGCTGATAAAAACCAGAAAAAAACTCGCTTGGAAAGTTTATGATCAAGATGAATTTTCTAAAGACGATATTCGTATTCAAAAATCTAAAATCAATCAGAGAGATGGATGGAAAATTATTGGACGTTGGCAAAATAAAAAATATTATATCGGTGGAGCTTTCCAAGCTTTTGCCTTTTACGATGAAAAATCACAAACTGCCGTTATCGTTGATAATTCAATTTATTTCCCTGCCGGATATAAATTGACCGGTTTAATCCAACTTCAAATAATTAGTAATACTATTGAAATGAAAAATTAATTGTTATAAAAATATAGAAATTGTGTTTAATAAATACGGAGGATAAAATGCGAAAATTTTTTTTGATATCGGGACTGTTTTTTTTAATGACCTTTCTTAATGCTTATGAATTAAAAACGCTGGCAAATGCACCAACCGGCGGAATTTTACAAAAAGGTGAAGCTGAAGTTTTCACAAAAATATATCGTGAAAATGGAGTTTTATGCGGAACAAAGGTTGGACTTTTCCCAAGATTTATGTTTGGAGTAAGTTATGGTGCGGAACAAGTTGTCGGGAATGAAAAACCAAAATGGCATCCCAATATAGAATTTTCCGCAAAATTTAGAATTATAGACGAAGGACCAAAGATGCCGGCAATTGTTTTGGGTTATGATTCACAAGGACACGGAGTTTATCTTAAAAATTTGGAAAGATACGATATTAAATCTAAAGGATTTTATGCTGTTGCAAGTCGTAATTATCTTTTTATGGGAAATTTCGGACTTCATGCCGGAGCAAATTATAGTATGGAAAATGAAGATAATGACAAAGATATCGATTTTTTCGTCGGTATAGATAAAACTATCGGGAATGCAGTAACTTTTGTTGCCGATTACGATCCGGCATTTAATGATAATGGAGATAAAATAAGTTCCACCGATTCCTTCAAAGTAGCAGGGAAAGGTTATTTAAATGCAGCAATAATCGTGAGATTTACCGATTTCCTTGACGCAAGATTTATTGCTTATGACATTCTTGAAAATAGCTCAAAAACGATTGGAATGGATAGATCTATTCAAATTAATTACAAAATGAAATTTTAGGTGGATATGAAAAAATTATTAATAATAATTCCTGTAATCTTCATTGTATCTTGCTCAAATTTACAAATGCAGAATCAGAAAAAAATCGCAGAGCAACCGCATTTTAATGCTAATTCAATCATGTCTTTTTCAATTGCCGATATGGCTTATCAAAACGGAGATTATAAAAATGCGGTACAGCTTTTTGAAAAAGCAGAAAAAGATGATCCAAAAAGTCTTGAAATAAAAGAGATGTTAATTCTTTCTCTTGATGCACTTTCTAAACAAGATAAAACTCAAATTGACAAATTACTCAAACTTTCCGATAAATTTATCAAAGAAGGATTTAAAAGCGATAAAATATACCTCTCAAGAATTAATGCTTTAATTACAAATCATAATTTTAAGGAAGCAATTACGGAATTGAAAGAATCTATCAAAATAAAACCTACTTCTGAAAAATATTATAAATTATTTTTATTGGAAGGTTTCGTAGATAAAAAACCTAATCTTGAAAATCTCAAAAAAGCGATTAAATTAAGCGATAATGAAAAATATGACATTTTCATTTTAGAAAATCTAACCCGAATGAGAAATCCAATAGTGCTGGAAGCGGCAAAAATTATCTATAAAAAATGGGATGATGAAACAACTTTTGATTATTACGCAGAAAATCTTATTCAGTATAAATTTACAGATAGTTTTATTAAAGAAACCTTAAAACGAATCGATCATAAAAAGAAAGTTTCGCGAAAAATATCTATTTCCCTGTTTGAAATTCTTATCCAAAACAAAGAGAATAAAACCATTGATAAATATTCAGACTACTTTACCGGTTTCAAAGATATTAGAATAGATAAAGCTATTTTTTCTATAGAAGATGATTTAAAAAATTATGATAAAGCGGCTAAAATAATGAACAATATTTTCGCAAATTATTCTATTGAAAAAAAGGATCAGCAAATTTTATATTTCTTTTTGACCAATACATATTTGAAACAAGGAAATATTGATAAAGCAATCGAAACATTATCCAAAATAAAAGACTTTGCTAAAATAGAATATCTGATTGAAAAAATTAGATTAACAAATGAAAACAATGACTTTCCGAAAATAAAAAAAGCGTATCTGAATTCCAAAAATTTAGATGAAAATTTTAAATTATTTTTTCAATATTGTTTGGATAAGGAGAAAACTTCCGATAGTTACGAATTTTTAAAACAAATTGATTTTAGTAAAATTAGTAAAAATAATGCGGTATATATTGTCGATATTTTTCTCAATAACAATGATTTAGAAAATGCTAAAATCATTTTCCAAAAAATACCGTCTGTGAAAGAATCTTTTAATTTGTTTACAGCTTATTTCTATTTGGCAAAGCAAGATTTCGAAAAAGCAGAAAAATTCTCAAAATTAGAAATTAGTCAAAACGAAAACATTGATGCTTATTTATTCTATTCCTCAATTTTGGAAAAGGATAAAAAGATTGAAAAAGCACTCGATATTTTAGAAATCGCAAATAAAAAATATCCTCATAATTCTAAAATCTTAAATGGTTTGGGATATATGATGGCTGAAAATAATATAAAACTTGATGTTGCCGAAAAATATCTTTTGGAAGCTACAAAACTTGATTCAACTTCTGATAATGTTTGGGATAGTTTGATGTGGTTATATTATAAACAAGGAAAATTCAAAAAAGCTCTGGAAACTTTTCCGCCGGACAGTTTGGACAAAATTCAAAGTAGTACAATTGCTTATCATCTTGGCGAAATCTTTTTCAAATTAGGTAGGATATCTGATTCCAAATACTATTTTAAACAAGCTATAATTCTTGATACTGAGAAAGACGCTGTAATTAGTGCAAACAATAAATTAAATGAATATTTTAAGGAGAAATAAAATGGAAAGATTTCAATTCGGAAAATCAAATAAAATTATTTTATCGATAGCGGTAATACTTACAATTATAGGATATGTTATTATGGGAACAGGAGATAGCGTAATTTCTCCGATAATTTTAGTTATTGCTTATGTCATTCTTTTTCCGCTCGGAATTATGATAGGGTTTATGAAAAAAAATAAAGAATGAAAATTCTTGATGATTCGCTGATTGCTCGTCTAAACCGATTTAATCTTCAAACAAAAAATATTGTGGAAGGATTTATGACCGGTTTGCATAAATCACCTTATCATGGATTTAGTGTCGAATTTTCCGATTATCAACAATATAATCAAGGTGATTCAATAAAAAAAATCGATTGGAAAGTATTTGCGAAAACGGAACGATATTATATCAAACGATATGAAGAAGAAACTAATCTGAAGGTCTATATTTTACTGGACCATAGTAAATCAATGGATTTTGATAAGAGTGAAAACAGCAAACTTGAATTTGCCAAAAAAATTGCCGGAGCGATTTCTTATCTGGCTATTCGCCAACACGATGCTGCCGGAATTATTACTTTTAATGATAAAATAACAAACCGAATTCCACCGAAAGCGTTAAAATCAAATCTAAAAATTATTGTTAAAAATCTTGTAAAATTAAAAGCGGAAGGCAAGACATCTTCTTCAGAAATATTGCATAATTTGGCGGAATCAATCAAACGAAGAAGTCTGATTATTCTCATCTCTGATTTATTGGATGACCCTGAAAAGCTGATTAGCGGTTTTAAACATTTTAGATATAACAAACATACTTTGATGGTTTTTCATATTCAAGATAAGAATGAACGGGATTTCCAATTTAAAAGCGAAACAGAATTTATCGATTCTGAGACAGAAAAATCAATCGTAGTTTCACCGTGGCAAATTAGAAAAACTTATTTGGAATCAAAGGAAAAATTTTATCAAAATATTAAAGAAGAATGTTTGTTTAACAATATTGAATACCATACATTTACGGTGGACGAACCTTTTGAAAAATTAATGACAGAATATTTAGTTACTCGTCAAAAACTATTTTAAGCCGTTGAACAATTTTGTAAAAATCAGAAAATACAATTATGAGCGAAAAGAGGAAGAACTTTCGTGGCTTCGATGTCGAGTACTTTCATTTTTAGATTCCGCTTATTTTGATGATGTGAAACGGAAAAAAGAAGTCTATAACAATCCGGCTGTTGAACTTGTCGCTGAATGTGATGATAAAATTGTGGGATTAATCGATATCGAGTTTGAAAAAAATATTGGAGATGTAGCTTATAAATCCACAGAATTAGGAGCTGTTATTTGGCATTTAGCCGTCTTACCTGAATATCGAAATCAGGGAATCGCCTCAAATCTTCTAAAATCAGCGATTGAAGTTCTTCATAAAAATAATATTAAAATTCTTCAAGCATGGACTCGCGATGATAAATGGGTTTTGCAATGGTATCAATCACATAACTTCAACCGAAAAGAATCATATTTACACGTTTTTGCTGAAGATGAGGAGTGCGATGAAATATCAAAAAGCAAAATCCCAAAATTATATGTATGTACAACTTTCGCTCATTATGTCGGTGAGGACGATGAAAAAATAAAAAAACAATTTAAACGAGTTCATCAATGTAATTTGTTTGAACGAAATCTAAGTCAAAAAAAGGAAATATAATTATGAAAAAAATGTTATTGTTTTTAATCGCTGTTTTAGGTTCAGGAATTTTATTGGCAGGAAATTTAACTGATGGAATTTTACAAATAAGTAAAAATTTAGACGGGAAAACGTTATTTAATCGGATATCTCAATGGGATAATTATTCTCAACCGGATTCATTAGGCATTGTTAAAAATTTTGTAAATGTGATTAATGATTCGTTAAAGGCTCCGTATTATCTTTATATCCCTGAAAAATATGATGCCAATAAACGTACCCCGCTGGTTATCTATCTTCACGGTGGAATTGGCAGAAAAAACTTTCCCCAAAATTTTGATGAATATATTAAAGAAAATCAATTTTTGGAATTTGCCAAAGCTAACAATTGGTTTGTTTTATTTCCAAATGCCAATAAAAAAAGTTTTTGGTGGAATCTTGTCGGAATGAAAAATATTTCACAGCAAATTAGATTTGTAAAAGATAATTACAATTTGGATGACAATCAAATCTTTCTCACCGGATTCTCCGACGGTGGTTCAGGAACTTTCACAATTTCACTGTCAAAACCTGATGATTTTGCGTCATTTTATCCTCAAAACGGAGATATTTTAGTTGGTTGCGGAGAATCAAATCGACCTATTTATTTACCTAATTTAAGGAATAGATTTCTCGCCGCAATTAATACTAATGAAGACACTTTATATCCGGCAAAAGATATGAGAAAATTATACTCTGTTGCTTTAGATGCCGGAGCAAATCTTTTCTATTCTGAATATTGGGGAATGGGACATTGCAATGATTATTGGAAAGAAGCATATCCAAATATAATAAATTTTATGAAAACAAATCCCCGAAATATTTTTAAATCACAATTATATTGGGAATGTGATGATGTTGAATACGGAAAATGCGATTGGCTGGCAATCACAAAATTGGATACTTCTGCAATCAAACAAGACTGGCAAACACAATATAGTGCGGAATTAATCGACGAGCGTCTTAGTTTCGGTTATTTTCCCGACAGAAATTTTAGTGAAAAGGGTGACCATGTTTTAAAAGTAAATAAGAATTCTTTAGCAGAAAAAATGGGGCTTAAAAAAGATGATATTATTATTAAATTTGACGGTAAAAATGTCGAGAAATCAAACGATATTTATAAATATAAATCACAAACAAGTCGAGGGGAAAAAGTTACTTTGACCGTTTTGAGGAATAATAAAGAAATTCTTTTGAAAGGAAAATTTCCTGAAGCTGTTCATTATGAAGCTTTTCATTATGGAAAAATTTCCGGAGCTGTTAAAGCTAAATATTTTGGAAACGAGTTTGATATTCAAACTTCACGAGTTGGGGAAATCTGCCTTTATATAAATCCTAAAATGATAAATATGGAAATCCCGATAATTGTGAATATCAACGGTAGAGAAGTTTTTCATAAAAAGATTGGTTTTGATAAGGAATTTATGTTGAAGAATTTTATGGAAAATAAAGACCGTAAAGCTCTTTGGGCAAATAAAATAGTTTTAGAAACTATCGCAAAATAAAATCTCTCCCCAAAATAAAGAGCAAAGGTCATTTGCTCTTTTTTTGTTATAAATCAGCTTATACACTATCTATCCACATTGATGTGGATAAGTCTGTGGAAAACTATAATAACTTTCTTCTAAAGAAGTTTTATAATTTCGTCCGTCTCTTTATCATATAGATATAAATCGATTTCAGCATCTTTGAGCATTTGTTTTGCAAGTTTATCCGGATAATCATTGGCAATATAAATAGCTCTTATCTCGGCATTTATTAACATTTTTGCACAGATGGAGCAAGGATGATGAGTACAATATAAACTGCTGTTTCTTATTGATGTCCCATTTATAGCTGCTTGAATAATAGCGTTTTGTTCGGCATGAACACCTCTACAAAGCTCATGACGCTCACCGGACGGAACATGTAATTGTTCTCTAAGACATCCTGTTTCTTCACAATGAGGAACGTTTTTGGGAGCACCGTTATATCCGGATGATAATATTTGATTGTTTCTTACAATTATTGCCCCGACATTTCTTCTCAAACAAGTAGAGCGTTCCGAAACTAAAAATGCCATTCTCATAAAATATTCATGCCAACTTGGACGTTTCATTATAAACTCCTTAATTTTAGATTAAAATCAAACATTATTTACAAGAATAAAAGTCAAGAATTAATCTAATTTACAGATAGATCTCTTGGAAAATATCTTTAAAATAACGCTTTAAATTTCCAAAAAATCCTGACAAAATTTTTCAGCAAGAAGCATTTCTTTTTTCATACTTTGGTTTGGATAAGAAACTTTTGCTAAAAATAATCCGGTGGGAGGTGCAGTAAAAATGTATTGTTGTTTAGCTGATTTTAATAACAATAACTCGGAAATTATTTCCGGAGAAAAATCTTTATTGGTAAGATTAATAATTGTTCCAACAATTCTCCGAACCATATTATGAAGAAATCTATTCGCAGAAATTTCAAAGTAAAAATCATTTTTTCGTTCATAAAAATTCAGCTGTTTTATATTACAAATATGATTTGGAACATCCGGATTTGGTTTACTAAATGCGCTAAAATCATGTTCACCCAAAAATTGTTTACAAAAATTCGGAATAGAATCCGCTAAGATTTCTTTTCGAGCAAAATGTGTTTTATATCGCGAGTTAAAGGGATTTCTTTCTTTCGAGATAAAGTAAAAATATCTCCTTTCACGAGCATCAAATCGAGAATTAAAATCATCCTCAACTTCCAAAGCATTTAAAATTTTAATATCGTTGGGCAATTTTTGGGTAATCGCTTTAACTATTTGTTCACAAGTCATATTAATTGGAAAATCAATATGAGCGATTTGATTTAAGGCGTGCACCCCGCTATCAGTTCGACCGGAGCCATTTATTTTTATTTTAATTTTTGCAATTTCAGAGAGAGCATTTTCCAAAATTTCCTGAACGGTAATCCCATTAGGTTGGATTTGCCATCCGTGATAATTTGTTCCGTCATAAGCTATTCGAAGTGCAATTCTTTTCATAAAATCCTTCTAATATGTGATTGAAAAATAGAGAGTTATAAACATTATTAGCGAGTATAAATTCATTATTAGAGCCGATTTGGATTCCGTATAATCCTCCATTTTTTCTACGACAATAATCTCTATTTCATCTAATTTAGAAAAAACTTCGGAAAAAGTTTTAATAAAAATATGAAAGGCAATTGAGAGATTTGTTTTCTTAACTTTCTCTTTTTTAGCTTGAAAACTGTCATAAAAAAATGGCGTAATTTCTATCAAAGCAATAAGGAAAATCATTATTTTTTTGATAAAATTAAATCTTAGCAAAACTTTAAAATCTGTCAAAAGTCTATCAACATCCAAAGATTTGATAAAATAAACCGACATTAAAACAAGAAAAATTATTTTTATGATAAAACGTAATTGTTCAAAAAAATCCGTGTTGAATATCATTCCCAAAATCAAATATGAAATGAAAAACGGTAATAAAAACAGCGTCGATTTCAACCAAAATTTGAGATATTTAGCAAATGGTAAAAAGTAAAACAAAGTCCCCAAAAATAACAAAGGCATATTTAGAGGCAAATTAACAGCAATCATCGAAGCTAAAACCACTAAACTTTTAATAAAAAAATTTTGATATTTTAAATCAAAAAACTTATTTTTCATCTTTTTTAGTTGTATCTGCTTTCGCCTTCTCTTCTCTAAGTAGCTTGTTTAGATATTCTAATGAATCTGTAATTGTAAAAGATTTCCCATCATAAAAATTCTTAATAAATTTTGAATAATCATCTTCCGAATTTCTCTCTAATAATTGATTAAAATACGGTTTAGCCGAGCTGGTATCTTTCAAATCAAAATAATAAATATATCCAAGCGAAAAAATCTTCTTCCAATAAATATCTGAATCTTGCGAAATATCTAAAGCTTTTAATTGAATAATGGAAGAATCGGGTTTTGTAATTGATTGGCTAATTATCGCATCGTATTTTTCCTTCAATGCCTTTTCTTGAGGAGAAATAATTTCATCTACTTTTTGATTTTCCATAACTTTTTTAGCTGCAAAATAATATTTATTTTCAGGGAATTGTTTTTGCAAAATCTCAAACGTTTTATTAGCATTTACCGTATCATTCTTAACATTTTTATAAATCCACAATTTCAAAAAATTAGCAAAAGGAACAAATTGATTTTCGTAAAGATTGAGCGTTTTGGAAAATTTTGTTAATGATGTTTTTAAAGAATCTCGATGTGCAACAATCAATGAATCGGTAGAATCTGAAATATCGGAAATCTGAGTTTTAAGAGAATCAATTTTTAACTTCATCAAACTATCATTTTTAATAATTTGATTATAAACTGTCAATGATGAATCAGGAAGATTTAGAATATTTAGATAATGATCAGCCAATTTAAAAGACTGACTTACCAGTTTTTCCGTGTTAACATCTTTATTATCGGAAGAATTATATTGAAGGATTTGACTGGCAATTGTACTTTTTTCAAGAGCTTTTGTAATATATTCCGATTTTCTATAATTTGTTTTAACTTTATTAAAATACGTGATCGCTTTTTCGTAATCATGAAGTTTTCTGAAATACATCTCTCCCAAAAAATATGAGGCGGAAGCTGCTATTTTTTTTCGAGGATTATCTTTAATAATATTATCAAATTCGGTTTCAGCTTTTTTATAATTCCCAAGTTTAGCATTTGCTCTGGCTTCAATTAGTTTTATTCTGGGAATTTTATCTTCGCGATATTCATCTTTTAAAAGTTTTTTAATTTGTTTTAAGGCAAGGTCTGCTTTATCAAACATAATGTTATTATAAGCTATATAATATCTGGCATCTAATTTTTTATTTCTGGAAAATCTGTGCTTTAAAAATTTTTTAAATTCTTTTGATGATTTTTCATAATCTTTAGCAATGTTATATATTTCTCCAAGTCTAAAAAAAGCCTCTTCATATTCTTCAGAATCAGGGTATTTCTTGATCAGCTCTTGTAAATATTTTACTGAGGAATAGTATAATTTATCATGAAAATAATATTCCGATAACACTAAATACGCTTTCGGGTGAAATTTTTTCATTTTATCATTTAATAAAAATTCTTCTAATCTTGTGAAAGCTTCCTGTTTATTCCCAAGAAAAAAATCTGATTTGGCAGAATATAAAATTGCTTCCGGACAAAGTTCGTTTTGGGGATATTTCTTCAGAAAATTTTCGAATTGTTCTTTTGCCAGCATATAATTTTGCTTATTATAAAGACATTTTGCTAACAAAAAAAGAGCATCATCGCTATATTTACTATCTTTATAATCAGTAAGAATAATCCCACATTTTTTCATTGATTTATTGTAAAGCGAAATAGCCTGAGGTGACGGTCTTCCATTGTCTTTTAAGGATTTTGCTTTAGCTTCATCAAAGTAATTTTTGGCATTATAAAACGTATTGTAATAAACACAACCGGATATTATTATTAAAATAATAAATGTTAAATGGAAAATTTTCAATTTCAAAATAAACTCCAAAAAAGGGAGGAACTCCTCCCATTATCATTAAACTATATTTATGTATTCTTTTGCAAGATTAACCAATTTTTCAGAATCAACAATTTCTTTCATTTTATTGATGTCATTTTTTATAACTCTATCTTTTAAAATGATTTCTACGTATTTTCTAACTTCTTCTTTGACCGCTTCTAAAACATTTGAAGTTTGATATTCGCGATTATCTACTGCTTGGCAAGCTGCCATTAATTCTATTCCTAAAACAAAAGCTGTATTATTTATCATATTTCTAGCTTTAACAGCTCCAATTGTTCCCATACTTACATGATCTTCTTGATTGGCAGAAGTTGGAATTGAATCTACAGAAGCAGGATGTGCAAGAACTTTATTCTCGGAAACTAATGATGCCGCTGTTAATTGAGCAATCATAAATCCTGAATCCAAACCCGGGCGAGGTGCTAAAAATGGATTTAAGCCTCTATTTAAAGCCGGATTGAACATTTGTTCCATTCTTCTCTCGGAAATATTTCCTAATTCGGTTGTTGTCATTCCTAAAAAATCCATAGCAAAAGCAACAGGTTCGCCGTGGAAATTTCCACCTGAAAGAACTTTACCTTCTTTAGGGAAAATTAAGGGATTATCAGTTGCAGAATTAATTTCGATTTCAAGGACTTTTCGAACATGTGCCAAGGAATCTCTTACCGCACCGTGGACTTGAGGTGTGCAACGCAAACTATACGCATCTTGAACATTCTTGCAATTTCGATGAGATTCTCTTAATGAACTGCCTTTTAATAAAGCTGTAAGATTTTGGGCTGATTCCGCTTGCCCTTTATAAGCTCTTAATTTATGGATTAATGGGTCAAATGCAGTTGGTGTTCCCAACAAAGCATCGACTGTCATTGCAGCATTAATATCTGCAATTCTGGCAAGATTTTCTGCTCGTAATAAAGCTAAAGCTCCAACAGCTGTCATAACCTGGGTTCCATTATTTAAAGCAAGCCCTTCTTTAGCTGCCAGATGAATAGGTTTTATTCCCGCTTTTGACATTGCTTCGGCTCCGGAAAGAATTTTACCTTTATATTCAGCTTCACCTTTACCTAATAAAACCAATGCTAAATGTGATAATGGAGCTAAATCGCCACTTGCCCCAACAGATCCTTTTTCAGGAATGCAAGGGTGAACGCCTTTATTGAGCATATCAATTAAGGTCTGAATTGTTTTTAATCTAATTCCTGAATGACCTTTTGCCATTACATTAATTCTCAAAAGCATTATTGCTCTTGTTTCTTCTTTAGAAAATAAATCACCAACTCCCGTTGCATGACTTAAAATAAGGTTTTCTTGTAATTCTTCAATTTGGTCCGCCGGAATGCTAATTGTTGCAAACTTACCAAAACCGGTTGTTAAACCATAGACAACTTCATTTTCAGAAACTAACTTGTCCACATATTCACGACAAATCTTGATTTTTTTTTCAGAATCTGCTGTTAAAGCTATTTCTTTACCATTAACCGCAATGTCCCATATTTGCTCAAGTGTTAGAGAATTACCATCAATATAAATCTTATTCATAGATATTACTCCTTAATTTATTTTGTTTTTACAACATTTTGATACCTTATAAAGTTGTCAACGAGGTTAAATAAAAACTTGGATTCCCCGAAATTTTTCGAAAAAGTGGCAACTTTCTAAAAAGATTTTAACAGGTTGATAAATTTAATAAACAATCCGGCAAATTGTTTTCATATAAAAATTTTGAGGAATTTGAAAGTCGTTATTAGTATAAAAAGGAATGAAGGGTTTTGTTAAAATCACAAGTTGGTATTTTTCTGTTATTTCTCTTAAATTGAATATTATTGATGAAACAGTTTGATTTCCTACTCTCATCATAATTGAGCAAGCTCCCGAACCCATTATGTATATAAAAAGAGGTTTAGGTTTTTTGGATTTATTATCGTTTTTTATAAAGAAGTTTATAAAATTTCCATCTTCTTGTTGAATTGAATTTTCCGTAAATCCGTATTTTGAAACATAATCTTCCATTAATTATTCCTCATCTTACTGTATTTCGGCTAATGCTCAGAGAACGCCACGATTCTTCTTGCTGATTGTGGGTGCTTTTGTTATCGGTTTAATTGGAATATTTTTCATATTATTCCTTATTATCTATAATAATTTCTTCTATTTGGTGAATAAGTTGTTCTTCATTTGGAAGCACATAAGTATATTGTGATGCAAAAATACTATTTGTTAAACCGCCAAGAATATATTCAGCGGCAATTTCATCTTTTTCTGCACAAATAATGATTCCAATAGGTGGATTATCATTATCATCATTTATTTCCGTTTTGTAATAATTTAAATATGTATTCATTTGACCACCATCAGATATTTGAAGCTTTTTTGTTTTTAATTCAATTAGAACGTATGATTTTAAAATTTTATTATAGAAAACCATATCAACATAATAGTGAGTATTATTAATAGTAACTCTTTGTTGTGAACCGATATACATAAATCCTTTACCGAGTTCAAGAAGAAAATCTTCAATATGCTTAATCAGTCGTTTTTCTAAATCCTTTTCTAAAATAGGTTTATTTCCCTGAATTCCTAAAAATTCAAAAACATAAGGATCTTTTATTAGATCGTCAGGGTTGCTAATAATTTGCCCTTCTTTTGCTAATTTTAGAATAGTTTTTTTATTATTTTTCCCTTTTGAAAGTAGCAATCTTTCAAATAAGGAACTATTTATTTGTCTTTTCAACTCTCGAACTGTCCAATTTGCATTTTGGCTTTCTTTTTCATAAAAAGCACGCTTATTTAAATCTGAAATAGCTAATAACTCACAATAAATTGACCATGTAAGTTGTCCAGACAGCGTCTGGACATTTGGGTATGACAAATAGAACTTCCTCATATTAAATAAGTTAGAACGAGAAAAACCCCTGCCAAGTTTTTTAGTAAGTATCTTTGAAATATGTAGAATTATTTTCCGGCTTGTTTGATTATTAATATGAGATTTTGTCTCTTTCTCTATAATTATTTTTCCGATATTCCAATAAGTTAAAAGATGCTCCTTATTTACATTGGCTATAACTCTCCTTCGAGAAGAATAAACTAAATGCTGTATTTCATCAATTAAATTTTCAATATTAACGCTTTCAATGATTTCCATTTATATATCCATATTTTTTTTATAAATTTTTTAATGTATATTTTTGTAAATAATAAATATCACTATAAGAAATTATTGCTTGTAACATTTATCCTGACAAAAATATAAAAAGTTCGTTATAACTTTTTTACCATTTTTGAGATCATTTCAATTTAATTCTTCTAAAGGAATTTTTAATCCTTCAAATGCTTTTGAAATTATGTGGGTGTATATTTCTATTGTTAGAATACTTTTGTTACCTAAAAATTTTATAATCTTTCTCAAATCTTCTCCTTGTTCTAATAAGTGAGTTGCAAAGGTTTTTAGCCGAGAACGAATTGGCATTATTTCGTTTTTAGTTATTTCTTCCAAAAGGTCTCCAAGATCACTTAAAATCATTTAAAATTTTGAAAAAATATTGTCAATGGGAAAATTGAATTTGGATTCCCCGAAATTTTTCGAAAAAGTGGCAACTTTTCAAAAAGATTTTTAGAGGTTGATAAATCTAATAAACAATCCGACAGATTGTTCTCATATAGAAATCCGGTTTTGTCTTTTTGAAATTTACAAAATGAATCTCAGATGATAATAACAAAGAAATAAAATTAACTTTGATTAGTTTAAGAATAGAACTCACAAATATCCTTATTTAAGGATAATCGGCGTATTTTATTTGACATTAAAAACACCTGAAAAAAGATTATAAAAAAGACCGTGAGGTATGAAAATGCTTAAAGATAAAAAAATTCTCGTTTGTGTTACAGGTGGAATTGCCGCTTATAAGGCTATTGAATTAGTTAGTACTTTGAAAAAAAACGGAGCAAATATTAATGTCATTCTTACAAAAAATGCTCTAAAATTTGTTTCATCGATAGTTTTCCATTCCATATCCGGCAACAAACCATATATTGATAATTTTGATGATGATACTTTAATTCCTCATATTTATTTATCCGATTGGGCTGATTTAATTGTTATCGCTCCGGCAACTGCAAATGTGATTGGAAAAATTGCCAACGGCATTGCTGATGATTTACTTACCAGCACAATTATTGCTTCTCGTAAACCTGTTCTTTTCATTCCGGCAATGAATATTAATATGTATTCGAATCCAATTGTCCAAAAAAATATCAAATATTTAGAATCTTTAAATTACTATTTTCTCGAACCGGAATCGGGAATTTTAGCTTGTGGAACAATAGGAAAAGGTCGTTATCCGAAAACATTAGAAATAATTTCCGCCATAAAACTTTATCTCAATCACACCAAAGATTTAGAAGGCAAAAATATTTTGATTAGCGCCGGAGCCTGCCGAGAATCTCTGGATCCGATGAGATTTATATCAAATCATTCTTCCGGAAAAATGGGAATAGCTCTCGCCCGTTCTGCAGCTTTAAGAGGAGCAAAAGTAACTTTAGTTCATTCCGTAATCACGGTTGAAAAGCCTCATTATATAGATTCTATTCAAGCAATTTCTGCTGATGAAATGTACGAGGTTATGATGGAAGAAGCTCCGAAAAACGACATCATAATTATGAGTGCAGCTGTTACCGATTATAAATTCGCTCAAATTAGTCTAAGTAAAATAAAAAAATCAGGAAATCTAAACTTATCACTCATTCGTACAAAAGACATTTTAGCTCAATTAGGAAAAGATAAAACCGATTCGCAAACCTTGGTTGGATTTGCAGCCGAGACCGAAAATATTATCGAAAACGGTTTGAAGAAATTAGAGAAAAAAAATCTGGATTGGATAGTATCAAATCATTTGAATGTTTCAGGTAATGATGAAACAAAAGCGATAATTCTTTCTAAAAATTCTATGATGGATTTTACCGGAAGTAAACTTGAATTGGCTAATAAAATTTTAACAACTATCTCAACACAAGAAAATTAAATATGAAAAATACGACCTTAATTGTGGGAGCAAATAGTAATATTGGCTCTTTCATTTCTCAGAAATTGATTGAAAAAAATCACAATCTTCTCTTATTAATTCATAAAAATGATTCTCGAATTAGAGATTTAGAAGCAGAATATCCTTCCCGAATTTACATTGAAAAAATTAATTTGGAATCGGAAAAATCCGTCGAAAACGGAATTGAAGAAATTATAAATAAAAGTGGTTTTGCGATAAATAATCTTATACATTTTTCATCATTAAGAAGCTCTGATTCAAAAAAACTATCGGAGACAAATTCAGAATTTTGGGAAAAAATCATCAAAGTAAATCTTTTGGGAACTTATTATATTTTAAAAAAAACAATACCTTATTTACGTGAATCTCAAGGAAAAATTATTTTATTCTCTTCAAATGTAACGCGTATCGGACTTCCAAACGGTTCAGCCTATTCAGCATCAAAAGCCGCAATTTCAAATTTGGTCAGAACTTTGGCTCAAGAAGAACCCAATATTCTTATTAATGCAATTTCGCCCGGACCTGTTAAAATTGATAACAGCCAATTCCCGGAAGAATATGTTAAATTTCGTCAAAAATATTATTCGGAAAAACTAAATTCCATTCCATTAAAAAGATTGGCTTCTTTTGAAGATGTTTTTGGATTAGTAAACTTTCTTATTTCTGAAGAGAATAAATATATAACCGGCGAAGAATTTTTTTTGACGGGGGGGAGTCTTTAGATTGTATCAAAGATTATACCTGTATCATATTTTACTGTTTTTCAATAAGTTACAAATTTATTTTCAAAATAATCGTTTTTTTTATTGACACTGATAAATGATAAATCAAATTAAACTTAATAATTTAGGAGGAAAAATGAGCAGTAAACAGAAATATGTTTATCATAAAAAAGACTTTTGTATCCCTGTTACAAAAGCAGAACCTTTACCGCAAATTCAATTTATTATTGATGATTTTGTAAAGAAAAATGTAAGTTTTTGCGTAGATGGAGATGAAGATCAGTGGGAAATTTGGCGAATGGTTGAAGAAAATGATTCGGAAAAAATCCAAAAACCGGGAATGCCTTCAAATCCAAAACTCCTTTATATCGATGGAGTTAAAGTCGAAGATTTCGAATTAGCCGATGAATAGATTTCTTTAACGAGAGATCAATTTAATTCAAAAAAAGCCTGTTTTTATGCAGGCTATTTTTTTATCATTTTTATCGTCCAATCAATGGTTTCTTTTATCAATGAAATCGGAGGTTTTTTAATTAAATTATTATCCGTCATCATCTCAATTAGTTCCAAGGATTTTTTAATATCATTTTCAGCTTCTAAATAGATTTCTTTCTCAGACTTAATAAGATTGGCTACGCCATCATTAATTGCTTGAACACCTACTTTTGACGCAACAAACGGGAAAACATCCCTCTCTTGCATTTTAGGAACAATATTATCCGGATTTATCCCTCTATTTTCTGCAAATTCAGCAAGAGCTTTAGCGGCGGCAATTGCCATATTATCGGTTATTTTGGAAGATCTAACAATCAAAGTACCTTTTAATATCCCCGGAAAACCTATAGAATTATTCACTTGATTTGGGAAATCTCCCCGTCCGGTTCCTACAATAAATGCTCCCGCTTTTTTAGCAGCGAAAGGATAAATTTCAGGTACGGGATTTGCACAGGAAAAGACGATAGATTTTTCATTCATCATACTTATCCAACTCGGTTTAATTGTATCCGGTCCCGGTTTTGATAAAGCAATAACTGCGTCGGCATTTTTGAAAGCATCTTCAATATTATTAATTTTATTTGGATTAGTTGTTCGGCACAATTCCCATTGATGATAATATTTTTCGTTTTCTTCATAATCTTTTCGATCAGAATTCAACGAACCGTCTTTATCGAACATTATGATATTTTTCGGATTTACACCAGCTTTGATACAAATCCCGGCAATTGTAGAATTTGCCGCACCGGCTCCCATCATCACCAATTTTATCGAACCCAAAGTTTTGCCAGCCAACTTAACTGCATTTATCAATCCGGCTAAAATTACACAGGCAGTACCTTGAGCATCATCATGCCAGACCGGAATTTCGCAATTCTCCCGTAAATCATCGAGAACCCGATAACAATTCGGTTGAGAAATATCTTCCAAATTAACCGCCCCAAAACTAGGTGAAACCATATTTACAAAATCAATGATTTTTTGAGGTTGAGGATTTCCTTTTTTATCTTTAGAATTAATACAAAGCGGAATTGCATCAATTCCACCCAGATATTTCATTAAAAAAGCTTTCCCTTCCATCACTCCCATTCCTCCGGCAGGCGTTACATCACCATCACCTAAAACACGAGTGGAATCACTTACCACAGCCACAGAATTTCCGCGATTAGTTGTTTCATAAGAAAGAAGATTATTGTCCCTAATTGAAGTGGAAATTTTAGAAACGCCCGGAGTGTACCAAACATTAAACCAATTAAATCCATAAACACCGGCTTTTGGGACTACTTGAATTTTACCTTTATAAAACTTATGAGCTTCCAAAGAAATCTTTTTCAAAAATATTGTTTTTGCTTCTGATTTTTCTTCATCAGTAAAATTTTCAGGAAAAAATTCATCCAAATTATCTAACGAAATATCATCGTATTTCATTCCAATAACTCCTTAACTTTTGGTTAAAATTTCGGCACCTTTAGCTGTTACCAGAACAGTATGTTCAAATTGTGCACTAACGCTATTATCTTTTGTGGTAACAGTCCAGCCATCGATTGGAGATGTAACAACTTTATAAGATTTACCCATATTTATCATTGGTTCAACAGTAAAAATCATTCCTTCTTTTAAAAGAATTTTGTTTTCTCTGGTATAATTATGATAAACTTGAGGTTCTTCATGAAATTCTTTTCCGATTCCATGACCACCATAATCGCGTACAATTGAATAACCGAATTTTGAAATATATTTTTCGATAGCTTTCCCAACTTCATAAAGATATTTTCCCGGTTTAATGGCATTAATACCTTTATACATCGCTTTTTCAGTTCTATCTACTAAATTTCTCACATCTTCGGAAACATTTCCAATTAGAAAAGTTCTGGAAGTATCACCATGATATCCATCCAAGATAAGAGTTACATCAATATTAACTATCTGTCCATCCTTAAGAATATCATCTTTTGAAGGGATACCGTGACAAACAACATTATCTATGGAAGTACAAATACTTTTCGGGAATCCTTCATAATTTAGCGGTGCGGAAATAGCATTATTTTTTTGAGCAAATTCTTCGCAAAGATCGTTCAAATATTGGGTCGAAACGCCTTCTTTGACAAATGGGGTTATATAATCTAACAGGTGCGATGCAAGTTTTCCAACCCGTCTCATTTTTTTTATTTCATCTTTAGTTTTGATTTTAATCATTATTACCTCTTTTTATTTTATTCTAAAAAAAGTTCCTCTTTCGCTTTCTTCAGCAATAATTTTCCCATCATCTAACATTTGAGAGAGATATTTATTTATTTCATTTATATGGATATTTAGGATATCTTTCAAATCAATATCTGTGCAGGGTCGGCGTTGAATTGTTTTCAAAATAAATTCTTCTATGTTTTTATCATAGCTTTCAATCTCAGTACGAGCATGATATTTTGAGATAATGTCAACTTTGATTGGAGACAATTCTTCCGCAATTTTTTTCAAAGTATCAATAGATTCCGCCATCACCCAAGATTCTGTTCCCGGTCTATCCAAAGTATTTAACTGAACCAAATCCGGATTAATCTTCTCAATATTTTCTTTCAAAGCTTTAATATCTTTTTCAGAATCATTCAAGCCCGGCACAATAAAGACTTCCAAATAAATTTGACCTTTAAATTCCTGACGCAAAGAAATCAAACCACCTATAATCTTATCTAATTTAAGATTTGGGGAAGGTCGATCTACTTTGATAAAAGAATTCTTTATTACAGCATCTAAAGATGGTAAAATCATATCAACATCCAGCACTTCTTTACGCAATTTTTCATCATAAAATAAAGTACCGTTTGTAATTAAAGCCAATTTATATTGAGGATATTTTTCTTTAACAAATTTAATTATCTTCCCAATTCCGCTGTTAAGAGTTGGTTCTCCCTGACCGGAAAAAGTAACATAATCCAATACGTGATTTTCAGAAAGATATTCATCCAATTCAGCAATAACATCATCAATTGGGACATATTCTTTTCTTTCAGTTGTAAGAGTTGTTGTGCGTCCAACCTCACAATAAACACAATTTAGTGTACACACTTTTAATGGCACTAAATCTACACCAAGTGAAATTCCTAATCTTCGAGAAGGAACAGGACCAAATAAATATTTCATTTTAACCTCACTTTATATATTTTTCAAATTTTAATAAAATAATCTTTTTATCAACTCCGGAAGAAAATCCTCCGATGTGTGAATTTGCGACAACACGATGACAAGGAATTATTATCGGAAATTTATTTTTACCGGCTGCATTTCCCACAGCACGAGAATAATATTTATTTCCGAGAGAAATGGCAATTTGACCGTAAGTACGAACTTTCCCAAAAGGAATCCTGGCAATTTCTTTCCAAGTTTTTTTTTGGAATTCCGTTCCTATCAGTTTTAGAGGAAGATTGAATTCGATAATTTTTCGTTGAAAATAGGCTGTTAATTGTCTTTTGGCTTCGTCGGTAATTTTATTGCAATTTATTTTAGAATTTTGGGAATCTACAAATTGAATTTCATTTAGATAATTTTCATCAGCGGAAATTTTAATTTTACCGACAACTGAATCCAAATAATCTATAAACATAAAAATAAAAAAGGGAGTCTTATGACTCCCGATTATACTAATATTTTCTTTTTTCTTTAACGCGAGCTGCTTTACCTTTAACTTTTCTAAGATAAAATAATTTAGCTCTTCTAACGCGTCCAAATCTTACGACTTCAAGTTTAGCGATAAGTGGAGAATGTTGAGGATAGATTCTTTCAACACCAACACCATTACTAATTTTTCTAACTGTAAATGTCTGGGAAATTCCGGCACCGCGTTTTTGAATTACAATTCCTTGAAAGATTTGAATTCTTTCTTTATTCCCTTCTTTAATTTTGTAGTGAACTTTTACAGTATCACCAACTTTATAATCTGGTAAATCCGTTCTAAGATTTTCCTTTCCTAACACTTGAACTATATCCATAATTCCTCCTATATTTTTCAGAAGAAAAACGATCCAAATATATGGCTACGGCACTTCTTACAGTTAAATGGTTATAATTATCTACACCATTTAAAGGCAGAAGAGTATAATCTACAGAATCATGTATATCTTTTACCAACCCGCCACCGGTACCAAAAAGTAAAAGTATTGGGCGATTTATGTTTTCTTGTATTTCAACAAGATCATTTACTGCTATTTGATTATCAACGACCATAGCTGTTGTTGTAACAACAATCGGATCATATCCTTCCTGATTCATTATCATTTTTTTTGCGTCTTCAATTGCTTTCGAATATTGCAGAATTTTAAAAGCTTCCACTCGGTCACTATTAAATTTCAAAGCTGCATCTGTTTGCCAAAAATCTTTAATCTTCGACATCAAAATATTTTGACTTTCCAAAGGATTAATACAAAAAAAAGTCTTAACTCCATAAGTTTTACAACTTCTGGCAATATCATGCAAATCAAGATTAGTAATTGAAGTTGTAACAATCTCATTTTTCCTATTATAAACAGGGTAATGTACCAAACCAAGATATAATGAATTACTCATCTTTTAATAAGTCCGGTCTTCTTTTTTTTGTTAATTCCATAGCTTTTTTATTTCTCCACTCAGCAATTTTTTTGTGATTTCCCGATATCAAAACAGCAGGCACAAAATTTCCTTTAAAATTGTTAGGACGAGTATAATGCGGACAACCCAAAAGATTTGAATTATGAGAATCCGTTAATGCTGATTCAATATCGCTCAAGACATTTTCTTGAAGTCTTGCTAAAGCGTCTATCATCATCATTGCCGGAATTTCTCCACCGGAAAGAACATAATCTCCGACCGATATTTCATCCGTAACGTAGATATCTCTAATCCTTTGATCAATCTCTTTATAGTGTCCACAAAGAAGAACAATTCTTTCCTCCTTTGAATACTCACGCACAACCTTCTGCTTCAATAATCTACCTTGAGGGGTAAAATAAATTACAGGCGGTTTTTCTGCCTTCAAAACAAAATCCAGTGCTAAGGAAATAGGTTCGGCTTTAATAACCATTCCCGCTCCACCGCCATAAGGATAATCATCGACCTGACGATTTTTGTTGAAAGTAAAATCACGAATATCTGTAATGTTTATTTCAACCGCATTCATTTTTAAGGCTCTCCTAACAATGCTTTCATTCAAAACTGATGAGAACATATTCGGAAACAACGTTAACACATCTATTATCATATATCTTTTAAAAGATCAACTGAGTTTGTATAAATAACTCTATTTTCAAAATCAATCTTCGAAATATAAGCTTCAACATTCGGAATCATAATTTCATTACCATTCCCATCAACCGCATTAAAAATCATATATTGAGAATTGTAGAAACTATCCACAACTTTCCCGAAAGTTTTATCTTCAAAAACGACTTTCATTCCTTCATAATTAAAAAAATCATAATCATACTTTGAAGCGGTTTCCGGGTCAAGCATCAGTTTTACACCGGTTGATTCAGCTATTTCATCGAAGACTTCATCTTCAATAAATTTGAGCAGAATTTTGTTGTTCTTATTCAAAACCTGCTCAATAGTTAAATATCTCACTCTATCATCTGTAAAGACCACAAAGACATCTGAAATGTCCAAAAATTCATCAATAAAATTACGATTTGGTTTGAAAGAGACCAAATCGTTACTATTTAAAACAGCACTTAAACTACCAATAGGAATCAAATCGGTTACTTTCATTACTCAACTATTTCTAATTCCGCTCGCTTCCCGTTTTTTGTAGAAACAGCATTTAAAATAGTTCGTATTGAACCAACTGTTCTACCTCTTTTCCCAATTATTTTACCAATATCTTCTTTCGCAACTTTAAGTTTAAAAGTCGTAGTTTTTTCACCATCAACCTCAGTTATATCAACTTTGTCAGGATCATCAACCAGCGCTTTTACTATAAATTCTACCAGGTCTTTCACTATTTCTCCTCTGAGAATTAAGCTTCTTTTACTGTTTCAGCTTGATTTTCTTCTGTCTTTACATAACGCATTTTGTGCCATATTTCAAGGACACCTGCTTTTCTAAATAAAGAACGAACTGTATCTGTTGGTTGTGCACCAACTTGTAACCATTTAATAACTTTATCTGTATCAACTTTTAAAGTTAATGGATTTGTCTTCGGATCGTAATAGCCAACAGATTCAAGGTATTTTCCATCTCTTTTTAATCTTGAATCAACTGCTACAATACGATAAAACGGTTTATCGATTGCACCCATTCTTCTTAGTCTTAATTTGACCATTTTATCTCCTTTTTTTTATTTTTGTATTAAATATTTGAAAGTCATAAAAAGCGATGTTTATCGTCAAGTTTTATTTTATCTTGACCTATACATTCTTTTTAACATTTTCGGATTATTAAATTTTTTCATCATCTTTTTCATTTGAGAAAACTGTTTTAGTAACCTGTTTACTTCTTGAACCGAAGTACCACTTCCTTTGGAAATTCGCAATCTTCGTTGTCCATTAATTAATTCAGGTTTTTCTCTTTCCCTCAAAGTCATAGAGTAAATTATAGCTTCAATATGTTTGATTTCTTTAGGATCCACTTTAACATCTTTTAATGCTTTTGTGTTCATTCCGGGAATCATTCCCATAATTTGTTCTAAAGGTCCCATCTTTTGAATTTGGTGTAATTGGTCTAAAAAATCAGAAAAAGTAAATTTGTTTTTCTTTAATCTTTCTGCTAATTTTTCTGCTTTTTTTGCATCAATTGTTTCTTCAGCTTTTTCGATAAATGAGAGAATATCGCCCATTCCGAGAATTCGAGAAGCCATTCTATCAGGATAAAATTCTTCAATATCGTTTGGATTTTCTCCGGTACCGATAAAACTGATTGGTTTGTCTGTAACCGCTTTAATTGATAAGGCAGCACCACCACGAGCATCACCATCCATTTTAGTTAAAATAACTCCGGAAATTTCCAATTGCTCGTTAAATTCTTTCGCAACATTAACAGCTTCCTGACCGGTCATTGCATCTGCAACAAAAAAGATAAAATCAGGTTTGAGAAATTTTTTCAAATCTCTAACTTCTTTCATCATTTCTTTATCAATTTGCAAACGTCCGGCAGTATCAAAAATAGCCAAATTAAGCATATTTTTGTCAGCATATTTCATTGCGGAATCAGCAATTTTTATTACATCTTTAGTACTTTCATCAGAGATTACCGGGACATTGAGACCTTTTCCAAGAACTTGAAGTTGATGAATAGCAGCCGGGCGATAAACATCACAAGCAACCATTACAGGCTTGGCATTACTTTTCTTGCGAAAATAATTAGCCAATTTGGAACAGGTTGTTGTTTTACCGGAGCCTTGCAATCCAACCATCATTATTTTTGTAATTTTATTATCGTATAATCTAATTTTCAGTTGATTATCGCCCATCAATTTAATTAATTCTTCATGAACAATTTTTACAACTTGATGACCGGGTTGGAGAGATTTTAAAACCTCAACACCGATTGCTTTAGCTTCAACATCTTTAATAAATTTTTTTACGATTTTAAAATTAACATCCGCTTCCAACAAAGCTCTTCGAATTTCTCTCAAAGAATCTTTGATATTCTTTTCTGTTAAAGTACCGTGACCTTTAAGTTTCCTAAAGACATCGTCAAGACGATCTGTAAGTTCTCCAAACATTATTTTAAACTCCTTATCGCTTGCGAATAATCACCACTTTTAAAAACATAAGAACCGGCAACTAAAATGTCGGCACCATGTTTTCCCAAAATGGGAGCATTTTCAGAATTAACTCCACCATCAATTTCAATTTCCAAAGAAAGATTATATTCATTAATCTTTTTCTGTAATTTATCCATTTTATCATACACTAAAGGAAGAAAAGATTGTCCGCCAAAACCGGGATTAACACTCATCAAAAGAACAAAATCCATATCTTTTAGAATAGGATAAAGCATCTCAACTGGCGTACTTGGATTTAAAGCAACACCTGCTTTGATATTTTTTGATTTAATTTCGGTAACTAATCTGTGAAGATGAACAGACGATTCTTGATGAACAGAAACATATTCTACTCCGATTTGAGCTAAATCATTTATGTAATTTTCAGGATTTTGCACCATTAAATGGACATCTAAAGGAAGTTTTGTTATTTTACGTATTTGTTTTATAACCGGCATCCCAAATGTTAAATTAGGCACAAAATGACCGTCCATCACATCTAAGTGAACAATATCTGCTCCGTCTTTTTCAATTTTCTTTATCTCTTCTTCAAGTCTAACAAAATTAGATGATAAAATTGAAGGGGCTATTTTCATATTATACTCTTAATTATTTTTTATAAAAAAGACAATCTCTTTAATTTTTATTCCGGATTGTCTTTCTAATTTTTTTTTAATTTCCGGTTTTAGCAAAACTAATTCTTGCATCCAGATATTATTATCAACTTTGACAAAAACAACGTTTCCATCAACCTTATATATTTTTGCTTTCTCAGCTAAAAGATGGCCAACAACATCTTCCCAAACTAAAACCAGTCTGACAAAATCTCTATATTTTGCACCTGCCAATCTAAATAAAAGACTGTGGAAAATATTACCGGCTTTCTTAAAAGACATTTCTTCTTATTGTTCTCGAGCAGTAAATAAACTGATTCCCCACCAAGAAAGTGTCGCCACTGCCAAAGCAGCGTAATAAGCTGTTCCTAAAGCACTATAACTATTGTCATACTGAACCATAGCTATCGCCGGAAGTGTAGAAACAAGAACAAGAATTAAATATCCCACTATTTCAAGTGCAATATTTTTCTGCCTATTTTTATTTATTAACATTATTGCACCAACAGAAATTGCAACTGCAACAATTGTTAACGCTGTTATCAAAATATATATCCCGGAAGTAAAATGAGCTCCCTTCACAAACAAAGTTGGCATATAAAAAGATAATCCAACTAAAAAAGCTCCTGAAATTTTTTTAATCTTTACGGTAGATTTACTATTAGTCACCAAAACTTGCTTATGGCTTTTAACATAAATCAAAACCAATCCAAAAACCAATAAGAAAAAAATTGCGTAAGCAGGAACCATTAATTGAGGGTTATCAGTTGCAAAACCAACCGATGAAAAAACAGCCCATAATCCCAACCAACCGGCAATTTGTCCGATAGTCTTTAAAGTGTTATTCATTTAATTCCCCCTATTTTGGAGTTATTCTTTTTCAACCAATATTTTAATATTAGCTTTTATTTCAGGTGCAAAATTAATTTCTACGTTGAATTCGCCAAGTTCTTTGATATGTTTTTCTAAAACTATATTTGATTTTTTTACGTCAAATCCCAGTTTAATTAATTCGTTAAAGATATCAACTTCAGAGATTGAACCGTACATTTTTTCATTGCTATCAACTTTTCTGGTAAATGATAATTCAGTGCCATCAACTTTTCCGGCAATGCTTTTCAAATTATTAGTTCTTTCATTTCTTTCTTCAACTGCTTTTTCTTGGATAGCAGTAATTTTCCCTAAACTATATGGTGTAGCTAAAATAGCCAATTTTCTAGGTAAAAGATAATTTCTGGCATAACCGTTAGCAACAACTTTTACGTCACCCGCTAATCCGAGGTTTTCCATATCTTTAATTAGGATTATCTTCATTCGATTCCTCCACTTCTCTTATTTTTCTTATATCAAACCACATATCCATTAATCCTACTAACGCAATTAATAACAAAACATAAGGATTTAAAATCAGGGTAAGGATAAAAAAGAAAGTAAAAACTTTCGATCTTCTCATAAATCCGCCCCAATAATAATTCAAAATAGCTAAACCTTGAATTAAGAAAAAACTACCCAATATTATTAAAAGGTTTATTCCGATATAATGGCTAATGCTAAATAGTGAGCATAAGATTGCTATTATTAATAAATATACAATCTCAAAGCTAAAACTATGTTTGCTATAATTCCATTTAATGATTATTTTTTTATTTAGTACCAATGAACCAATATACAAAGCTAAAATTAATGAAACTGTTGTTATGGCCACGGTATAATGAATAAAAACATATTTTGACGAAACAATTAATTGTTGAGAAATTTCTTTTTGCTCAGCAGTAATATTCATTTTCTCCATAAGTTTACTGATATTTTCTATTGAAGTTTCCCAATTTTGAATAATATAATTTTTCAAAAGAAAGAATTTTAATGAGATAAATATCGTGGTCAACCCTCCGAATATTTCTAATGATTTTCCATAATCCATTTTTTTTATTAAAAAATAAAAGAATATCGGCAAGGAAATTGAATAAGTTAAAACAACATCAATCCCTTCCGGCAAACTTATCACTTTGAAATAAATAGCTGAAAAAATCAAAATCAGTATTTGAGGAAAGACATATTTTCTTATTTTTGGATTCTCAATAAATATTTTACCTCCCGAAGGAATAAAATAAATCAAACCCAAAGCGGGAGAAACAATACTCAACAAAACTGTAATGAAAGAAATTACTATCACGTCTATTTATTTACGTAAGGTAATAAAGCCATTTGACGAGCTTTTTTGATTTCTGTACTTAAAGCTCTTTGGTGTTTTGCACAAGTACCTGTTAACCGTCTCGGTTCAATTTTACCACTTTCAGAAATGTAATTTTTTAACATATCTGAATTCTTATAATCTATTTTAATCTGACTGTTCCCGCAGAATCTGCAAGATTTTTTCTTGAAAAACTTTTTTCTTTTATCGTAAGCCATTTTTTATTCTCCTTTCATTAGAACGGAATATCGTCCTCTGTATCATTTTTAGTTGCATAATCGTTATTATATGTCTCAGGGATCTCAGAAATATTATTGGTGTTTTTTTCAAAATTCTTCTCTAATAAATTCACCCGAGCTGCAACAATTTCAGTTATTTTTATATTCCGATTATCTTTATTTGTATAAGTTCTGGTTTGAAGATATCCTTCAACCAAGATAGGACTTCCTTTATGAAGATTTTTAGCACAATACTCTGCTGTTTTAGTCCAAGCAATTACATCAATAAAACTTGCAATTGTTTTATCAGCCCCAGTTTCATCTTTATAATATCTGTCAAAAGCAATCGGTATTGCTACAACCGCTGTTCCTTTGGGTGTATATCTAAGTTCTATGTCTCTAGTTAATCTACCTGAAATAATAACCATATTTACTCTTGGAAATCTAAGTTCTCCGGCCATGATAACTCCTAATCTTCTATACGAAGAATATTATGTCTAAAAATATTTTCATTTAATTTATAATAACGATCAATGACGTTTATTTTCTGATTTTCGAAATTGAAATAGTTAACGAAATAATAACCTTCTGTTTTCTTTTCTATTTCAAAAGCTAACCTTCTTCTTCCCATAAAGTTAGTTTCAATAAGTTCGCCGTTTTCAGATTTCATAAATTCGACGAATTTTTCATTTTCAGCTTTAGCTTCTTCTTGCGGAAGCTTTGGATCAATTATGATCATGCTTTCATATTTTTGATTCACTTTTTCCTCCTTTGGCCATAAGATTCTGATATTCATTAATTTTATCAGAATAGGAATTCAAATTTTTGCTATAATAATTTAGCATTTCGGGAAAAGTTCTATAGATATATAAATCCAGAATATTAGAAACAAAATTAAACGTTTCTTTTAATATCTCCAGTTCATCATCTAAAAAATTTGACAGTACATAGTTCGAAAGATTTTTTTCTTGGTTACTGCCAACCCCTATTCGAATTCTTTTATACTCGTTTGAGTTTAGGGCATTTTCAATTGATTTTAATCCGTTGTGTCCGCCATCTCCACCTTTTTTGCGAATTCTAACTTGTCCTAACGGGATATTAATGTCATCAACAATGACAAGAATATCTTCAATTGAATATTTCATTTTCAGCGGAGCAATAATATCACCGCTTAAGTTCATAAATGTCGTTGGCTTAATAAATAAAGTATCACGACGTTTTGCTAAGTAGTATTTTTTTTCTTTGGAAAAAACTAATCGATGCTTTTTCGCATAATTATCCAAAGATAGAAACCCGACATTATGTCTACTCAATTTATATTGAACACCGGGGTTTCCCAATCCAATCACAAATTTCATCTATTCGGTAGTTTCTTCTACTTCTTCTTCCGCAGCTTCTTCTTCTTCATCCTCACCTCTTGGTAAGTTTAAAGACACGATAGAATCATTTAAATTTGAAAAGATTTCTGCGTTTTCAATTTTAATATCCCTGATATGGATTGAATCACCAATATTCATTCCTGAAAGATCAACAACTACATCATCCGGAATATTTTTAGGAATAGCACGGATATGGATAAATCTTTCATTAACTTCAACAACTCCACCTAATTTAGCCCCGATTGGATCACCGATAAATTTGAATGGAATTTTAACATCAATAGGAACCCCTGCGTGAAGATTTAAGAAATCAACATGTAAAATATTTCTTTTTACAGGATCGATTTGTTTTTCACGAATAATTGTTCTAAATGTTTCGCCATTAAGTTCTATATCAAAAAAAGTAAATTCTCCGATACTTTTTTTGTATAACTTTGTGAAAACGTTTTCCTTTAAAGTAATCAATGTAGGTTTGTCACCTTGACCATAAATTACAGCAGGAATTTTACCGTTTTTACGTAGTGTCTTAAGATAACTTTTTTTGTTTTGTTTGTTTCTTAATTCAGCTGCGACTTTCAGTCTCATTTTTCCTCCATTAAATAACTAATTTACCTAAAGAGAATGCTGATTGATTCATCAATATGAATCTTTTTTATAGCAATTGCCAGCATTTCAGCAATAGATAATTGTTCGATTTTTTTACATTTTTTCTTTTCCGCCGATACTCTGACAGTATCTGTAATATAAAGTTTTTCCAGCTTGGAATTTGTAATATTTTCAATAGCATTTCCGGATAATACACCATGAACACAAGCTGCATAAACCTTTCCGGCACCTTTTTTTACAAGGGCATCGGTCATTTTACAAATACTCCCGCCAGTATCTATTATATCATCAAAGAGAATCGCCGTTTTACCTTTAACGTCCCCGATAATGTTTAATATTTCCGCATTATCATCATTTCCAGTTCTTCTTTTATCGCCAATAGCCATACTGCAATGTAATTTTTGAGCTAAAGCTCTAGCTCTTTTTGCACCACCCGAGTCAGGGGAAACAACAACAACATTTTTTAAGTCAAGAGTGGATTTAAATTGTCGAGCAAAAGTTGAAGTAGATTCCAAATGATCAACCGGAATATTAAAAAATCCCTGAATTTGATCAGCATGAAGATCAATAGTAACAACTCGATCAGCACCGGCAACAGTTAATAAATCCGCAACCAATTTTGCAGTAATTGGAACTCTCGGTTGATCTTTTTTATCAGATCTTGCATATGCAAAATATGGAATAACGCAGGTAATTCTTCTCGCAGATGCTCTTTTAAGAGCATCAATCATTATAAGAAGCTCCATCAAATTATCATTTACAGGCTCGCAAGTAGGCTGTATTATGAAAACATCAGTTCCCCGTACATTCTCGTTAATTTTAACAAAGCTCTCATCATTAGAAAATTTAGTAACTTTGGCATCACCCAAAGGAACACCGGCAAATCGAGCAACTTTTTCAGCCAACTCAATATTTGCCTTACCGGTAAATATTTTTAACTTGGAAAACATAAACAGCCAATCCTTCTTTTATTTAAAGTTCTTCCTGAACCTGTTCCTGTTCTAAATCCTTAACTTCATTATATTTAGCAATGACAATGTTTTCAATAGAAATGCGTGTTTCCGCATTTATTGGATGAGCAACATCTTGATATTCACCAATTTTGTTTTTTCTGCTTGGCATAGCCACAAACAAACCGTTTTTACCTTCGATCAATTTAAGATTCTTAACAATAAAAGCATCATCGATAACAATATTAGCAAATGCTTTTAATTGTTTGTTGTTGCGAACAAAGACTTTCACATCTGTGATGTTCATGAAGTTCTCCTTATAGTTTTTGTTATTTTAACCCAATAACCTTTCCGTTTGAAAAATTCATTAGCTTTTTTTATAGTTATTTCATCATTAAAAAAGCCAATCACGGTTGCTCCGCTTCCCGATAAAATAGAATTAACCGCTCCGATTTTTTTACAATCATCAATTATCTCTCCTATCTCAGGATAAAGCTTAACAACCCCTTTTTCCAAATCATTAAAAGCAAATTGGATATCTAATGTATTTTGAAAGTTATTCCAATCATTTCCGGATTCAATGACGTTTTGATATGCTTCTCTACTTGATACACCAAATCCGGGATTTATTAAAAGAATATTATCAATCTTTTTGAAATCCAGTTTTTGTATTTTTTGACCTCGACCAAATCCTAATGCCGTTCCGCCGACAAGGAAAAAATTCAGATCACTTCCAAATTTTTCAGCAATAAGATGAAGTTCCGAATCAGGTAAATTAAGATCAAAAATATCAGAGAGAGCAAGAATTGTCATTGCTGCATTACTACTACCACCGCCTAAACCGGCAGCGATAGGAATATTTTTTTTTAGATCAATTATAACACCATTTTTCACTCTATAATTATCTTTTATAAAGACCGCTATTTTATATATCAAATTGTCTTCTTGTTTCAAAGACACTATGTTTGACAAAACTTTGATTCCGCTATTTTTTGTCAAAGTAAAACTTAAAACATCAAATAAATCAATTTCAGAAAAAACCGTTCTTATCTGATGATAGTTATCTTCAAGTTTACCTAATACTTGCAAAGAAAGATTTATTTTTGCAAAAGATTTTAAACTAATGTCGCTTTTTCTTTCTATTTTTATTTTCATCTTTCCCATAATAATAGTAATAGTAGTAATAATAGTAGCTGTATCCTCGATAGTATTTTTTTACATCAATACCATTAACAATAACACCATCAATATTCACATTGACATTTTCCATCATTTCCAATGCTCTTTTGATAACACCTTTTTCAGTTTTACCAACACGAAAAACCAAAAGTTTTTGATCAACTTTTTTAGCTAAAATCATAGCATCTGTTACTGCAATAATGGGTGGTGTATCGAAAACGATAAATTCAAAATTTTCTTTTAATTTGGATATTAATTCTTCCGTTTTTTTGGAGGCTAATATTTCTGAAGGATTTGGAGGTAAATATCCACTCGTAATTAAAAATAAATTTTTTACAGCTGTTTTTTTAATTATATCGTCCAATTTATATTTATCAGTCTCATCATAATAATTACTCAAACCAACTTCTTTTTTCAGGTTAAATATCTCATGAAGAACAGGTTTTCTTAAATCTGAATCTATTAAAACAACCTTTGATCCCATTTGGGCTAAAGTTATGGCAATATTTGAAACCGTAGTTGATTTCCCTTCCTGTGGTCCGGGACTTGTTACCATAATGGTGAGTGTTTCTTCCGTTTTTCTACGAGAGATTAAATTTGTACGTAAAGTTCTATAAGATTCGGCAATCGGAGATTTTGGAGCATAATGAGAAATCAACCGAGCCGATTCTTCCGATTCCAATAATTGGTTCCCTTCATCTCCTTCCTTAATTTTCTCCATTCGCTTTTTATATTCTTCTTCATCGAGTTCAATTTTTGGGATTGTTCCAACAATCGGATAATTAACATTTTTCTCCACATCATCCAAAGTATGAATTCTGTTATCTACGGAATGAATCAAAAACGCTAAACCTAATCCCAGACCAAAGCCTAAAACCAATCCTATTAATATATTCATTTTTTTATTTGGTTTGATTGGTTTTTCCGGTGTTATTGCTTCTTCAATAACCCTGATATTACCCATTTTACCTTGTTCAGCAATTTTGGCATCTTCATATTTTTCAACCATCATTCCATAGATTTTTTCATTCATTTGGAAGGCTCTTTGACGACGAGCCAAATCAAGTTCAGTATCAGGAAGAAGATTAATTTTACTTTGATAATCCTTAACCGATTCCCTTAAACTATTATATTTTGCTTTTGAGACAGTCACCTCGGTTTCCGTAACTGCAATATTTTTTATTAATTCCGATCGATAAACCAACGGGTCAGCAGATCCTGATTTTACCGCGATATTTTTTATAATTTCTTTTTTAAGATTTTTCTTAGCACGTTCCAACTCTTTTGTTAATGAAATAATTTCAGGATGAGATTCCGTATAATTTTGTTTAGTGAGTAATTTAGATAATCTGGTTTGAGTATCAACAACTTCTGTTCTAAGCTTTTCCAACAATGGAGAGTTTAAAATAGAATTTACGTTCCCCAAAAGAGAATCCTGTTTAGTTAGTTCATTTTTGAGATAAAGATATTTTTTTTCCGCAACTTGATATTCTGTTTCGGCAGCTTTTAGATTAGCTTCCATATCGGAAGATTTTTCTATTAAGTTTTTCGTTTCTTCCGATAAAATTGATATTCCGTGTTCTACTTTATATGTCCTTAAATCTTCTTCCGAATTTTGTAATCTTCTTTTGATTGTACTTACTTGATCTTCAAGAAATTGTCTAATATTGGATAATTCAACTCGAGCATATTCCGTCTTTTTTTGCACAATTGCATTCGCAAAAGCGTTAACGATTATCTTTGCTTCTTCAGGATTTGTTGAATCAAATTTCAGCGTTAAAATATCTGTTTCGCGTTTAGAATCAACCTTAATCCCCCCCATCAAAGTGCGAATTGGATCTAATGACTCACTAATTGGAAAATTCTTATAATCTTTATTTTTCTTCAGCATCTTCAGCACAATTTCGCTAATAGGACGAGATTTAATAATTTCCATTGTGTTGTTCAAGGTTGTTGGTCCGATGCTTCCACCTAACATAAACATATCTGAACCGGATTTCTTCTCAATCATAACCATCGAACTTGCTTCATAAATTTTAGGTAGTCTAAAAGTATAAATTGCGGTGGCAATACTAACTACAAGGAAAACGCTTAATATCAGCCATTTATAATTTAATAATATTATTAAATAATCTTTTAATTGGATTTCTTCTTCGTTAAAGTTATTATTTTGTTCCATTCACACTCCTATAATTTCGAAATTGTTAGATAAACGCTTAGAATAACAGCGACTTTCGAAATAAAATCCGTTATTTTAGTGAAGCCGTAAAATACCGTACCTGAGACAACAATAGTATCACCTGGTTTCAAAACAGGGATCATTTTTTCATCACCGGTTTCCATATATTTTTTTAAATTAACCAGAAACACTTTTTCTTTTCCGGCTGTTGGTCGGATTATTTTTATTTGAGATAATTTTGCCGTTTCGGTTGGACCACCGGCTAATGATAAAATTGTTAATAAATCGGTATCATCAGGAACAATATAAAGCCCGGGTTTCCTAATTTGTCCCCAAATGTAAGCATATATTTTTAGTTGTTCAGCTCCGGTGATTGTTCCGGAATACATATAAGCTGATGAGTTATTGGCAGATTGATAATTTTGTTGAGTTTGTTGTGCAGCCAAACTTAACGTAAGTAGCACTATTAAACATACAAAAATGACTATTTTTTTCATAATTAACCTCTCATTTATTGAATATAAAAATTTTGTTCTCTAGATTCAGAGCCGGCATCGCTACCATCAAAACTATCAACCCTCCAAGAAAAAGAAGAATTGCTTATTGCCGGTCCGGAATATTTTAAAGAATCACTATAAGTTTGGGTAACGTATAAATCATTATGCCAAATAAGATTATGTGATTCATTATAAAGCAAAACCCGATAATGTAAAGCCTGGGTTTCTTGCCATTTAAAGTATAAATTATCCGAATTTTCGAGCACTAAATTAGTGGTAGGATAGATTGCCGAAACTTTTGGCAACAATCTATAACTTACGGTATCAGAGATAGTTGAGTTTCCACTTGTATCTATCGCTTCTATAAAATAGTACCACGTTTTATTTAAGACAGAAGAAGAATAATTCTGCCAATTTGAATCAACATAATGCGTCAAAATAGAATTATATGTTAAAGAATCAACTTCAATCGGCTCAGGTACATCATAATCATTATATCTAAAAATCCTTAAAAAATCAATATCACTATCCAATAACGGTTTCCAGGAAATCCTAAACCAATCACTTTCCGGAACTGCATCAATGCCGTTATTGTCGTCAGTCAAAGTAATCAATTCTCCTTCAAACATCACATCATTATCTCCGGCATCACCGAGATGTTCAATCAAATCAGGCTTTAAAGGAGGAGTTTTATCGCCTTCCAAAGTCTGTTCCCCGGAACAAGAAAAAATTAACAAGCTTGTTAGTAAAAAAATTCCGATTCCAAATAATTTTATAATTTTCATGTAATCCCCCTTAATATCTAATTCTCAAGCCAATTCTATTTGAGTTACCTAATTCATTTGAAACAAAAGCGTAATCAATAAAAAAAGATCTAACTTTTACAGACACGCCGGTCGTCCAATTTTTATCAAAATAACCCAAACGTGCAAATATCTTTTTATTGTATTGGTATTCAAAACCATAATGATGAATTTTATTGTAAACATAATCATTATCAATACTAAAAATCAATTTAGTTTTGTATTTTGGAATTGGTTGCGTTAAAGAATATCCGACTTTGGCGTTAAAAAGAATCTTATCTTGATGATCGGTTTCAGTATCCCAGGTTATCGTAGTCCCGCCAACATCTTGCATATTTATTCCGAAATTAAAATCACCCAACCATTCCAAATCAAAAATCGGTGCTAAAGGTGTTACCGAAATAAAGCCAACATCAAAACCTGTTCCGGTACCGAGATTTTTATAGATAGACCTTTTAATATATTTGATTTTACCTCCGATATAAAAATCCGTCGGAATTTTAAAGAATATCCAGCCCATATTCGCATCATAATGAACGTGATTTGAAAAACCAAATTGCAATAAATCATCTGTACTATTAAATTTATCATCAGGAACACCCGGCAAATGCAATCCGGGGAACAGGATTCTTTGATCAATATTTGTACCGACCAAATATTTTTCATCAAAATAAGGAATGTCATTTATCGACAACCGCGTCCAATTAAATCCAATTGTTACATCATTTGGTAAAGGCTGACAGAAAGAAAAATAATCATAGGTCGCCAAATTTTTATAAAGCAAAGCGTGCATCAAGGAAATCTCAGATTCTTTCATTTTAGAAAGACCAGCTACATTCCAATATATCGCGGAACCATCATCGGCAATTGAAGCGTAAGCTCCACCCATTCCCAAAGCTCTAACTCCGGCTCCGATAGCCATAAAATCTCCGGCATAACTACCTGCAAAAAGGAAAGTTGTTGAGATAATCAGGATTAATATTAAAGATATTTTTTTCATTTTTCCTCCTTACTTTAGTATTGCCATTTTATTTATTTTTTCGTAAGATTTATTGTTTTTAATTGCAATAATTTTATAGAAATAAACTCCATTGGCCAAATAAAATCCTCCATCATCCCGACAATCCCATCCTAAAACAGTTCGCGGAAATTCGTGATATCCAACCGAGCTCGGTAAGTTTTCAAAAGTCTTAATTAATCTTCCACTGACAGTATATATTTTCATATAAACTCGATCAGCATCATCAGTTAAAACATAAGTGAAACGTGTTCTCCCCCGATTAATGCTATCAATTGTTTTATAAACAACAGGATTTGGATAATTTGCTACGTTTTTCATTTCAAATTTGCTATTTACTTCAAAATTGATTTCAGTTGAATTATAATTCCCATCGACATCAACGCAAGAACTCATCAAAGTATAAGTTCCCGGAGCTAAATCCAATTGAAATTTCACCGGAATATTTGTGAGATGTCCCGGAATCGAAACAGTGGAATACTTTGATTTATCTACCTCATCACCATTGATATAAATTTTCACATCGTTGTCGAAAAGATCAATACCGTTGGCATCGGAAAAAATAAACGATAAAACACCGTCGCTCGAAACATAACCTCCATAAGTAAATTCTTGGTCTTGAACATTTACATCAATGGAAGGTTTAATTTTGTCCGTATTATTAAAGAGACCGTAAATACCGGTTTGATTTACCTCAGCCACAAATTTATTATTTTCAAGAGAAATATTTCCACCTTTTCTAATCCATTTAGAAAATCCCGGTTGCCATCTATAAACGGCAAAATCACCGTTCGCAGCAAGATAATTTGTTAAACTGTCAGTTTGATCGTAAAAATAAGTCAAAGTAATTTTCCCCTCTTGCGGAAAATGTCCTAATGAATCAGCCAGTAAATCGGTTCTAATTGTTTTTATCTCATAAAAAGCATTGCTTTCACCATTTTTTAATTGAATCGGATGAGCATCCGGTTGATTTATCGCCTGAATATTATTTACCGTGTTGAGTTCAAAAACAGCATTTTCGGATAAAAGTCCGCTTGGAGTTGTTACCACAAGGTTTGAATCAGCCGAAATCATTTCGGAAGATTGGACTCCAAGATCATATTGATTAAAGGTAAAATTGTGCTGAATACTATTGTTTAAAACATTACTTTCGTTAAAATAATTATCGTGATTTACAACTGCTTTTAATTGGAAATTTCCTTGAGAAACAGGTAACGTCAAGTAACACCATTTTCTTTCTAAAGGTTGTAAAATATCAATCATCCCGTCATAAATAATTTCAAAATTTTTTGTGTCTGGAACCTGTTTGAATAATTTGATATCACAAGCTTTTGAACTGGAATTACCGATATTTTGAACCATAACTTTTATTGCAGGCAAATTGTTATAATATTCAAACGACATATCTGAAATATCCAACTCCGGACCATTTACCTGATAACTATATCTGTCTGATAAATGAGCTTCATTATTATTATCAATCAATTCAAATTTGTAATACACATTTGCTCCGGTATTCATCGGGGGAAAGGAATTAATTGTTTGATAATAAAGACTGTCGGCATTCCAGATCATATTATAATCTACATAGGTATCGTTCCCGATAAATCTTTTACAAACTACATTTTGAACGCCATCTTCATCAAAACATTTAATAGTAATTCGAACACTATCAGTTTCTACCGGATTTGCCGGATATATTTTATTATCAACAAAAGCCGATTTACCAATAGTGAAATTCGAAATTCCAAGATATTCTTTAGAATCGGAATAAGCCAAAACTTTCACAAATCTAGTATAAATACTTTGATCTTCATTATGAGGAATTACATAACTATAATCAAAATTACCATTCACAACCGGAATTTCATAAGGAATATTTTGCGTAATTTCCAATTCATCAGAAATAACAATCTTAACACCGTGAACCGAAGAATCTAAATTTGCTGAAATATGAACCGTATCACCTTCTGCAAAATTGTATTTATTAAGATTTACCTGCAAAGCAACTTTTGGAAGATGAATTGGAGAAAGAGGATCACCAATTAATGCACATCCTTGAGTTAACGCAGTTCTCGAAGGTGCTCCGGGAGATATTACGGAATAAAATTTCCCTAAAGTATATCGCAAAGCTTCTCCAACATTTTCATATCGTTTAGTAAAAATACCGTCTGATAAAGATTGCCCGAAATATTCATCATCATATAAATATCCCAAACCTGTGAAACCAATTGTTGCAACAGCACCTTTTTCCGGTGTCAAAACCAAAGCTTCCCCCATACAAGCACCACCGGGTGTGTTAAATGCCGAAGCATAACATGCCAAACTGGCAACTATCGGATAATCTGAATTTGTCAAAGTCTCAACATCATTATAGTTAAAAAGATTATAATCAGCCCAAATTTGACCACCACCGTGACCCATAAATTGCAGGAATACGGTTCCATCATTAATATTATCTTTCAAAGTAAAAGTTCCGCCATGATATTCAGGAGAAACCGTTTGAGTTGCAGTATAAACTCGACTTACCACATAATCTTTCGGGATATAGTATTTTCGGATTCGCTCGCTTTGAATGGCAAAAATATCTGTAGTGTCATCAGATTTTCCGCCGGCAGCCAAAGTTACGTGAGAATGCCACATATCGTTGTAATTCGGTGAGTTAAGATTGTGTTCTATTTTCTCAACTACGGGCATAATTTGTTCTTTTTCCCAAACATTTATTCTACCGATACAAACATCCGGAACCGTATCTTCTCCAACCAAACAAGCATACCAATTATCACTCGGAGTTGCACCGTATTTCCACGTCCAAATATTTTTAAAAGGGATTAAATTCATTTTCCGATAGACACTGTTATCCCTTTCGTCCGACAATCCGTCCCCAAGTAATTCTACATAATTCAAATGCGGGAAAGACCAATTGTTATAAGCATAATCTATAAAATCTTTTATTGCTTGAGCAGATCTCAAACCGTGATTAAATTCATCATAAATATCTTGAGTGGAAACTATTTGCACCGAATGTCCTTGATCTTCCCAAGTTTGTTTTAACATTTGCGTTCCTTCATCATTAACAAAATCAGGAATCGTAATAATGACATAATCGGCAGCGTTATTTTGTGATTTCAAGTCAGAAGGAATATCAACTTTAATTTCCAGCGGTTTCTTTTTATTTGCTTCAGTTACCGCATAATATTGGATATTATCGGAAACCACACTATCTTGAAAAGTAACTGAATACGGAGCTCCGTTTGATGAAAAAGAAGTTATTTGTAAATTTTCCATGATGGATGATCCAAGTTTATAAACAGTTACGTCATCGCTGGAAAAATTGTACAATTGAAATTGATAAAGTCCGAAAGGTCTGTCTTTTGGTTTAGTAAATTTCAAATAATCTTGATCCGTTTTATATTCTCGCCAATAATTTACGTCAAAATAATCCAAAGCAACTTTTTCATTTTCCATTGGAGTATCACCCGGTAAACTGATATATAAGTCATTTTGTCCATTATGCAAAAAACTGTTAGGAAGTTCGTTGCTCGTGGAAAACATCTGTTGATTTTGTCTAAACCAAGTTTTTTCGTCAATCAAGCTTGAATTCATTCTAATAATTGCGTGGTGATCATATTCAGGAATATAGTCTTCAGGATAGGTAATTCCGAAAAGGCAAACATCGGCATCAAAAGTATCAATACCGGAATCTTTAGGATATTCCAATTGAAAAGGAATAGAAATCATACTTGGAGCTAAAACGTCTTTCCAAAACCAAATATCTTCTCGCGGTGTATCGGAGCTATGCCCCAATCTTTCCATATTATTTTGTTGCTCAAAATGAACTTTTTGCTGAAAAGCTGTCGGGATATAATATTTTGAAGGGTCAAAAACTGTCAAACCGCCATTTTCAATAGCCATTCGGCTTCCGATGTGATCAACTAATTTTAAGGAGTAGATGTTTTCAGAAGTATATTCATTATAATAGGAAGTTTCGCCATGATTAATATCGCCGTAAAATTCAAAGTAATCTCCCGGATCAAAAGAGCCGTCTTCTTCCCCGTGGAAATGAATTGGAACCGGACCATTTTTATCGCTTAATTCAAAATATTTAGGATTAACCGTATTCCAATCGAAAGCCCAGTTGAATTGCAAAGAATCTTGGAGAACGTTTAAAGAATCGATCAAATAGTCATAATCAATTTTATAAATACCTTCTTTTCCAACCAAGAATTGGATTGTATTTACGTAATTTGCAACATATCTGTCATTATTTGTTTGAGAAGCTTTAACTCGTTCTTTCATCCATTTTCGCGAATATTTTTCATTAATAAAAATATTCCCTGCATAATCATAATTTCTGGAATTCTCTTCTTGCCAATTTTTAGAAGGAGTTTTATCGCCATTAATTGTTATTTTAATTCTAATATTTTTGGTTAAGATAAGTTCTTTCTTTTGAGGATTATATTGAAAAGGATAAATGTTGATTGAAGAGTAATGGCTCAATCCCATAAAAGCTGAATTCCCGATTCGGACATTTTTAGAAGGGTAAATTATTTGGTTGTAAGCTTTTAAATTTTTTATCACTTTATAAGATTGTTTGTTATTCCTAAACGACATTGTCGAGATTGGCATCGGTTCATATTTTAATTTTTTAATCTCATTTTCTTTTGATAATACTGAATACGACAAAGAGCCATTTACCGGAATTCCAATTAATTCGGAAATATAAGGAATTTTTGGGAAGCCTTCTTTTGATGTTGCCCCGTCAAATTTCCCTTCAATTAAAGAAAATTTTTGACCGGAATTATTGATTGTTTTGATTTCATATTCCGAGTCCGATAAACTATAATTTAGGATAATTTCATTAGCCGTCATCTTTTCAATTTTGACTTCTGCCGACAAATTAAAATAAATTAGGCAAAATAAAAGTAGCGATAAAATCCTTTTCATATTTTCTGCATCCTTAATCTGTTAATGCTTGTTTTGCAATATCTTTTCTAAAAAACATCCCTTCAAATTTGACATTTTCTATATTTTTATATACTTTCTTAACTGTTTTTTTTATTCCATCATCAACCGCAGTAACCATTAATACCCTTCCGCCGTTTGTATAAATTTCCCCGGCAACTTCTTTAACACCGGCAAAGTTAATAAAATTTTCTGCGTCCTCTTCCAAATCAATAAAAATTTTTTTTGATTTTTCATATTTTCCCGGATATCCCTTCGAGGCGGCAACAACAGTTACAGCAAATTTATCTTTCCATTCCGGCTCAATTTTGTCGATAGTTTGATTTATAATAGCTTCGGAAATTTTAAATAAATCGGTTTTTAAAAGTGGCAAAATAACTTCTGTTTCCGGGTCCCCGAATCGACAATTAAATTCAACAACTTTCGGACCTGCTTTTGTAAACATTAGTCCGGCGAATAATATTCCTGAAAAGGCTGCACCTTCAGCTTTTAAACCTTGTAAAGTCGGCGTAAAAATATTCTCATCAATAAATTTCTTATATTTATTTGCTTTCAAAACAGGTGCGTAAGCTCCCATTCCTCCGGTATTTTCTCCCTTATCGCCATCAAAAACTCTTTTATGGTCTTGAGAAAAAATAGTAGATACAAAATGTTCCCCGTCACAAAAAGCAAAAATAGATGCTTCCCAACCTTCCATAAATTCTTCGATTACTATTTTAGAACCGGCTTCACCAAATTTTTCATCAATCATAATTTTATTAAGTTCGGAAATTGCCTCAGCATAATTTCCAACAATACTCACACCTTTTCCGGCAGCTAATCCGTCAGCTTTCAAAACTTGAGGATATTTGCATGATTTTAAAAATGATTTTGCTTTTTCGAAATTATCAAAAATGAAATAATCGGCGGTTGGAACATTATATTTTTTCATTAGATTTTTTGCAAAGATTTTACTGCTTTCTATTTGAGCAGCTTTTTTATTTGGACCAATAATTCTAACATTTTCAAGTTGACATAAATCAACAAAACCTTCCGATAATGGCTGTTCCGGACCAACAAAAATAAAATAAATCTCGTTTTTTTTATAAAAATCAATAATTTCCGGATAGGATAATTTCCCTAAAACGACAGCATCTTTTTTCATTCCCGGATTCCCGGGTGTAACAAAAATCGTGTCTATCTTATTACTTTCTTTGAATTTACGAATTAATGCGTGTTCTCTTCCACCACTCCCAATAATTAATATTTTTTTATTACTCAAAAAAAACTCCAATTTATTTTTTATTTTAAGTTATGAAAATCTAATCATAGATTATTTTGACAACATAAATTTTATTTATTTCCCGATTTTTTTAATAAATCCATCAACATAAAAAATACATTTTCAGCTGACATTTGACGAATCCTCTTTCTATTTCCTGAAAAAACAAATTTCTTGGTCATTGTTTTATCATTATTTGCAACCGAGATAAAAACAGTTCCGACAGGTTTTTCAAAAGTCCCTCCGTCAGGTCCGGCAACACCGGTAACAGAAGCTGAGAAATCGCTTTTAAATATTTTTTTTACACCTTGAGCCATTTCTATTGCAGTTTCTTCGGAAACCGCACCATATTTATTCAAAGTATTTTCTTGGACTTTTAAAAGGTTAATTTTTGCTTGATTTGAATAGCTGACAATTCCTCCGAGAAAATATTTTGAAGCTCCCGGAAAGGAAGTTAATATTTCTTGAACCATTCCGCCTGTACAAGATTCCGCCAAAGAAAGCGTAAAACCTTCTTCAAGAAATTTCTGATGAATAAGTTCTCCGGGCGAGGAAACATTTTCACCCCAAATTTTATGATGAAGACGCTCTTTAATTTCCTCCACAACCTTTTTATTTTTTACAGGATTTGTGCCATAAACTCGAAGATCAACTCTTCCGGTTTGAGGTAAAAAAGCCAATCTTACCGGTTCTTCCACAACAATATCATCAATAAGTTCGGCAATGGCAGATTCGGCAATACCTTTTGTATGAATTGTGGTAATATCTATTTTTGGCAACTTAAACGCTTTTTTCAGAATATTTAGAATATGTTCAGTCATCAAATATTCCATTTCTTTTGGTACACCCGGCATCATAAAAAGAAATTTATTATCTTTGTGATAAGCTAAACCGGGAGCAGTACCCATTTTATTTTCAATTGCTACAAAATCTTGGGGAACAAGTGCTTGATTGCGATTCAAATTAGGCATTTTCCTTTTCTTTTTCAAAAATAAAAATTGCACATTTTCCCAAACTTTATAATCAAAAAATAATGCTTTTCCGAAAAAATCAGCAATCGTTTTTTTAGTAATATCGTCTTTTGTAGGACCGAGTCCACCGGTTGTGAGAACTAAGTCATAATTTTTCCAAAGCAAATCTAAAGATTCCGAAATAGCTTTTTCTGTATCCGGAATAGTAATTTCTTTATCGAGATAAATTCCAATCTTGGCCAAACTTTTCCCGATAAAAGCAAAATTCGTATTTATGGTTTTTCCAAGTAAAAGTTCATTTCCGATCGACAATAACGCAGCCTTCATAAAATCCTCTATTTCTTTTTTAATTTTATCGGTTTTTCTACCCATTTTCGAACTTTATTATTATGTTCAATCGCAGAAGAATCTTTATTATAATGATTAAACTTAGGCGGTTCATCAGAATTTTCATGGTTAGTAAAATCGTGTCTTGTATTTTCTCTTTCGTTTGATTTTCTATAATCAGGTTTCCCGTAATCCGGTTTTCTGTGGTCTGATTTTTTGAGAAATCTATCATCTTTTTTCATCGCAATATAATAGAAATTATCACCAAATCGAATCTTATCATTCTCAACTAATTTTCTTGCATAATCGAACTCGGTTGATTCGTTAACAGAAACAAGCCCTTTTTTTATTTGTTTACCGGCAAGTAATTTGGATTCAAACAGACCGACAGCAACTAACAATTGATCTAATCTTATTGAAAAACTTCCGGGTTTTAACCAAAATTTCATAATATTTCCTCTTCAAAAAAAGTGGAGCGAACTCC
>Ga0256842_1000211_pt1 | contig 51487 bp, 42 predicted proteins | sample 4559240metaG_FD_185973 | JGI IMG/M metagenome (GOLD analysis project Ga0256842, IMG submission 185973) | Hydrothermal vent microbial communities from Guaymas Basin, Mexico - 4559-240 | ecosystem: Environmental > Aquatic > Marine > Hydrothermal vents | place: Mexico: Guaymas Basin | collected... | reverse complement strand
ACAACAATCGGTATTAGATACCAATTTTAAAGGAAAATTATGAATCATAAAATTATATTATTAAGTGTTGTAACAGCTTCAATGTTATTTACAGGATGTGGAAGTAGTGATGGATTTACTGCTGAAAGAGTAGAGCCAACACCTATACCAGTTAAAGATACAACTGCACCAATTATTACTTTAAATGGTAATACTAAAATTACTTTAAATGTAGGAGATACCTATACTGAACAAGGAGCTAAAACAGATGATGGAAGTTCTATAAGAACCTCAGAAACTGTAGTAGATACTTCAAAAGTGGGAACTTATACAATAACATATAATTCAGTTGATAAGGCTGGAAATCAAGCTACAGAAGTAAAAAGAATAGTTAGAGTACAAGAAGAAGATACAACTCCACCAGTTATTACTCTAAATGGAGAGAGTGAAATTACTCTAAAGATAGAAAATACTTATACTGAACAAGGAGCTAAAACAGATGATGGGAGTACTATAACAACTTCAGGAACTGTAGATACTTCAAAAGTAGGAACTTATACAATAACATATAATTCAGTTGATGCTTCTGGAAACAAAGCTACAGAACTAAAAAGAACCGTTACTATCGTAGATTTAATTACTCCAATTATTACTTTAAATGGAACAAGTACAATTACTCTAAATTTAGGAGATACTTATACTGAACAAGGAGCCAAAATAGATGATGATAGTACTGTAACAATTTCAGGAGATGTTGTAGATACTTCAAAAGTGGGAACTTATATTATCACATATAATTCAGTTGATGATGCTGAAAATAAAGCTATAGAAGTAATCAGAACAGTTATCGTTGAAGAAAAAATATATACAATTTCAGGATATGCAATAGATGGTCCAATTAAAGATGCAAGAGTATATTTAGATGCAAATGATAATGGTGCATATGATGAAAATGAGACAAACACAACAACTAATACAGTTGGTTATTATGAGTTTAAATCTAAAACTGATGCAAGATATGATATAGCAATTATTGTTGATGGTGGTATTGATACTGTTACAGGTAAAGCTTTTGAAGGTGTGTTAAAAAAGAGATACCAAAAAGGTGATAATCTAGAGAGTTTAATGGTTACACCAGCTTCTACACTTGTTGATACTTTTGTAAAAAAAGATAAAATGACCCTTAAAGATGCAAGAAAGAAAGTAGCCAATTTCTTAAATATATCAGAAGAAGAGATTATCAAAAATCCAACTAAAGATATAAAATTATATAAAGTAAACTTGATGCTTATAAAATATGCTGAATTTTTAGATAATGGCTTTGAAGAGTTAGCAGAAGATATTAAAGATACTGAAAAAACTATTGAAACTTTTTCAAATGATAAAACTTATATACTAGATGAAATTTTTAGAGTACTACGTAAACTGACATTCATCCCAAAAGCTGGTGAAGGTAATGGTGAGATTGATGATATGCCAATGCCTGAACCATTAGATCCTCAAGTTGTGGTAGATGAGATAAAAGATTCACTTAATATTTTAGATAAGAATAGTGCTTTAGATAATGTTACAACAGACTTAAATCTTAAAACATTCTTAACTACTCATAGGGCAATTGATCTATCTTTTACAACAGAAAGTGATGCTATTAATATAGAAACAGGAAAAGTTACAAGACCTGCTTTTGGGCAAGAGGATATAAATACAACTATCATTGCTAGAATTAAAAAAGGTGATGTTGCAGAGATAACTAAAGATTTTGAGGTTACTATTAAAGCATTTGCTTATGAACCAATACCACCTGAAGAAGCTCTTAAAATTGCAGAAAAACTTATAACATTTGATAAAATTAAAGGTGATAATATTTCAGAATCTTTGATAGAACATGATTTAAAATTACCTGCAGGATTTGAACATGGAGTAGTTGCAACATATAGCTCAACAAATAGTGCTATAAATGAAATAGGCTCTGTTACACAACCATCTTCTAATAGTCAAGATGCAATTGTAGAATTTACAATTTTATTAACAGTTGCTAATTTAGAATCAACTACAACTTATGACCTAATAGTACCATCAGGAAAACTTACAGATCAAGAGATGGTTGAAAAAGCAATAGGAATACTTGATCTTAGACTAGAAGACTATAACTTAAATCATAACCTTAGAGGACAATTACCAACTTCAGAGAGTTTAAATGTAAATGATATTTTGGGTGTCATCGTAACATATAGTTCAGATTATCCAAATAATTTAACATCAGATGGAATGATTATTCAGCCATTACTTGGTGCAAGAGATTTAGATGATATAAATATAACTGCAACTATTTCTAAAAATGATGCAACTATATTAAAATATTTCAATGCTACAATTCCTGCTTTAAGTGATTATCAGGAAGCAATTGATGACGCAAGAGATAGTACAACCTTTAACTCTTTTAAAGGTGAAAATATATCAGAAAATAATATTACAACAAAACTGAGTTTACCTATATCACATACTTTTAATACTAATGTAGATGTTATCTTAACTTGGAGTTCATCTAATGAAGATGTTATCCCAACTAAAGGTGATATTCTTAGCAATGGAATGGTAACGCAAACAGATAAAGAAGAGACTGTGACTCTAACTGTTGCATTTTCTACAATAGAGGATGGTACATATGATATATCAGATGAAAAAGATCCGATAGAGTTTATTTTAACTGTACCTGCTAAAGGTGGAGATATTTTAGCAAAAGCAAAAGAAGCTTTAGATTTTGATGATATTAAAAATGCAAATAGCGATGCAGAAAATGTAACAAGTAATTTAGAGATGATTACTTCTCTTACTGGATTTGAAGGTGTTGTAATTGAGTGGGAATCTGATAATAGTGCAATAGATGCTTCTACTGGAGAGGTAACACAACCAGAAGGTGATGGTAAAGTTACTCCAGAACCTATAGATATAATTTTAACTGCTACTTTATCTAAAAATGGTGAAGAAAGTGTAAGTAAACCTATTAATGTAACAGTGTTACCTGTTGAAGATGGTGGAAAAAAATAAAATAGATTTTTTATAAATATATCTCGGAGGTGATGGCTTTAGCCTCACACAAAGCTGGAGTTGAAGTACCACTTCCTAGTTTTATAGAATATCTGTTATTTATTAAATTTCTTGTAAAAATAAGATTTTATCTTGGTGGATTTTTTTTAACCCGTAGGGTGTAAGAATTCTACCCTTTTGCAAGAAATATATTCTAAAAGGAAAAAAATATGAAAAAGGTTTTAATTATAATTGGTGGATTAAGTCTAAACTTAATGGCAATACCTACTAATACCAGTACACCTCTAAATGCAGTGGGTGGTATGGTAGGAAATACACCAACGACAAATGGTACTCAAACTCTATATGCAGAGAATATCTACGACGGAACAGGTTCATTAGTAAATGCTGATATTGTACATTGGGGTGGTGATAGAGATGAAGCAGTAATTCATCCTCATAATCATAAAACATCAACAGTAACATTTCAAGTATTAAAAAATGTTTTAAAATGTGATCATATTGATATCTCATCAAATAAAGATCTAAATCAAGATGTAAAAATTAATCTTAAAAACTGGGAAGATACAGTGATTAGACAATCATATACTGCTAAACTTCCTATCAGAAACAGTAGTCGTAGTAATGGTGTTAGTATTAATACAAATAAATATTCTTGGACAACATTATCTATAACAACAACACACCCAATTAAAGAGAAATACAGTATTTACGCTTATTGTAAACAGAGTATATCTCCCAAAGATACTTCAGGACTTACAGAATTAGATAATCCAAGTATGACACAATTAGATAATAATCATTATTATATGGGAAATGGCTCTTTAATTAGTCCATTAGAAGATAATGGACAATATGGTTATGGAATTAAAAAAGATTGGGCTCAAACTTCTAATAAATATAATGGAGAAACAGCCTTTCAAGTCCAAAGTAGTGAGGAGTGTACAGAAGTTACTATAAAAGATAGAAAAAATGGTACAAATGTAGAACAAATATTATATAAAGGTTGGGATCAAGCAGGTTGGAAACAATCAAATTGTATAGCATTACCATGTACATTAAACACTTATTTTAAAGATAATGGAGACAATGATTATATAGTTCTAAATATAAAAACTAAAGCAGGAGAAAATGATCATCTATCTGCCGAATGTGGAGTATCAGAGGTAAGTATTGATTTAAAAGAGGCTATTCCTGAGATAGGTAATCCAAATAATTGTAAATTTGATGATGTTCCTACTAGTAATAGTTATCATAAATATATAACAGCTTTATGTTCTGCAAAAATATCTCAGGGATATGAACCTTCATATAAAGAGTTTGGAGTAGAAGATGATACTAATTGGGATGAATTTACAAAAGTTGCAAACCTAACAAATAATTTTTATAAAATGAAAAATATAGTAGCAACATATCCAAGTCAACCATGGTATCAAGCATATATAGATATTGCAAAAGAACAAGGATTTGATTATTCTCAATCATCAACTATAAAAGTTGGATTAGCATATAAATATATAGTTAAACTATTTTGGAATAAAGATTTATCTCAGGCTGAATCATATAATTTATTAGAAGAAAAAACTATAGCTAATATATCTAATTTATCTGAAAATCTTACAAAAGGATATATGGCAGAGATAATCCTAAGAAGTGCAAAAATTTCGGCAGATGAAAATGCTATTGAGAGAAAATTGCCTTACATAAATCATAAACAAGAGGATTTAGATCTTGGAAAATCAAATGATATACCAGAATCTACTTTTACAATACCTAATGCAGATGATAGCAATGAGACTAAAACTAAAATTGTAGATGATAATATTCAAGAGATAAAAAAGACTAATAGTACAGTTTCTACATCAGGCTCAACTGATAATACAGGACTTAGTATTGCAATACTTGGTGGAAAAAATAATCTTCAAACTCAATATCAAGATAAAAATGCAGATGAGATTATGAATGAAGCTAAGGGTAAAGGTGTACTTGAAAACTCAACTACAAGTAGATATAGAAGTACTACAAACACATATAGCAAAGAGGCAAAAGTAAAAATCTTAGGAAAAGATGGTAAATCAATCGCTGTAGTTACTGTACCAGAAAAAGATGCCAAAGGGAATAATAAAAATTTAGTAGAAACATCTCCTCAAAATATAGAGATTGTAACTAATGAAGAATTAGAAAAAGGTGGCTGGGAAGATAAAGGCTCTATTCCTGTGATTGAGATTATTAAACCTAAACCTTCGTTTAGTATTCCAGTAAAGTCTACTCTTAAAAAAACAGGACAAACTCAAAGTTATCTTAAATTTGATGATGGATATTATAAGGCTGGTGTCTCTCATAGCTATACAAGAGATGATATTAAAGAGGTTGTACTTGATAATGTTAGTGGATTGATGTGGCAAGATAATATAGAACTAAAAACTATTCAAAAAAATTGGAAGGATGCTATGAGTTATTGTAATAGTCTATCTTTGGGTGGTTTTAGTAATTGGAGATTAGCAAGTATAGAAGAGTTAGGAGGGATTGTAAATTATAGTCTAAAACTATATATTAGTCCTATATTCAAAAATATAACTCCAAATTATTGGTCTTCTTCTAGTAAATCTACTAGTCTTGTATGGTATATTTATAATGGTGTTGAGAATCCTGTTGATAAGCAAAATCTCAATTATATTCGTTGTGTTAGAGTAGGAGAGTGATATGTTAAATTTTATGATACGAAATATATTAATATTATTATTAATAAGTGGATTTATAGCTAATGCTGACTTTAGTAGAAGTGATGATATTGTAACAGATAATATTAGAGATTTACAGTGGCAAGATAATATAGTGGGTGATAAAATGGACTGGGAAGATGCTATTAATTATTGTAAAAATCTTAATCTTGGAGGATACTATAATTGGAGATTACCAAATATAAATGAGCTTAAAAGCATAATAGACAAAAGTAAATCTAAACCAGCTATTGTCAGTGGTTTTAATAATACTAGCTTTGATTATTATTGGTCTTCTACTACACATAATGAGTATACTAATAATGCTTGGATGGTGTATTTTACTTATGGAAATGTTGATTTTGATGTTAAAGCCAATAGTACTAGCTCTCTTGGGCATCTTAATTATGTTCGTTGTGTTAGAGGTGGATTATAATCCAATAAAATTTTAGGAAGAGAAAGGAGAAGAATGAAAAACAAAGTATTAATAATAAGTTTACTACTAGGTAGTATATTATTTGCTACAGATAGTATATGGAGTGGAAATAGTAGCAGTGTTCGTGTTGACAGTAAAGATAAAAATTTAACAGTTGATAGCAATAAAACTATTAATTGAAATAAAAATAGTTGTTTTATAGAGTAATCTATAAAATAAATTTAAAAGTTTTAATACTTTTGAAGAAATATCTCGGAAGTGACGGCTTTAGCCTCACTATAAGGTGGAACTGAAGCACCACTTCCGAGTTTTGAATAACTATAAGGAAAGAAAATGAAAAAGTTTAAGATAGTTTTACCTATTTTATTTTTAGGTATAAATAGTTTATATGGAGCAACAGTTGTTGATGGTGTGGGTTCAATTATTAATCCAGATAAGAATTGTTTTGGATGTGATCAAGATTATGCAAAAATGCATCCAAATAATAATCAAAAACCTACAGTTGTTTTTCAATGGAAAAAAACAAATTCTTGTCCATATTTAAATATCGGTATTGCAAAATATCATTCAGAATCTGATCATATTGATAAAGATCAAAAATTTTATGCTGAAGTTCGTATTAAAGGTTGGAGTAATACAGAAATTGAACAAGCTTATAAAACAACATTACCATTGACTATTGAAAGTAATAATCTATGGAATACAATCGCTGTTACATCAAGAGTATATATAGATAAAGAATACATAATTGCCGCAGAATGTACTGAACAACCATTATCAAATCAACCTAATAATAAAGATATATCTAAAGATTCACTTCAAATTGATGATTATTATTGGGCTGGAAATAGTTCTATTATTCGTAAAGATAATCCTTATTCAACTCAGTCAGATGGTATATATCAAGATGTAGCTATAAGTTTTAATAATAAAAAAAGTGTTACATTTTTTCAATGGCAACCTAATGATGATTGTTCATATCTTAGACTTTCTGATAGTAGATATTATGATGAAACTTATTATCATAAAAAACCTATATATGATAATAATAACGACAGTATGTGGAGAAAAATTGATTCTGTACATGTTAAAGAGTCGTGGAAGGATAAAGATTGGAATTCAGCAGATATATGTGATGGATATCTACCATGTGTAGTAAAAAAAATTCCTAATAAAGCATATTCTCTTATTCGTGTAAAAGCAGATAATAGTAAGTTAAATGGATATATTAGTGCTATTTGTACAGATAAAACAGAATATGATGAATGGGATGCAACAGAGAATTGTACTGCACCTTCATATGATAGCGATTTCTTTTTAAAGATTAGCAATCCTACTTGTAAACAAAAATGGGATATATATTCTTTGGTAAAATATGAAAAAGTTCTTAGTAGTCAAAAAAATCTTATTAAAGCTAAAATAGAAGGTACTGACCTAGGTCATGAAAGTGTTAAGTTAGCATTAACTATGGTTGATTATCAATTAGATCCTATTGGAAAAGCTACATCTGATATAACTACCTATGCTATATCTAAAGATTTAGAAGCAGTTTTTCCAGATAATAAAATATTAACGGATGGATTAGCTGGAATTATATCAGATGTTGCAATCTCATCAATAACAGGAGTAGTATCACCTATGCAACTTTTAGAGAGTAAAACAACTCAAATCCTAGGTATCTTTCATAATTTATTAGGTGCTTTTCAATTAGATGCATTAACTGAAGAGATGAATGATTCTTTAATTGTTTCTAAATATCTTAGAGAATATTATTCTTATGGTGGAGATAATGGAAGAGTAGCTTTATATAATGGAATCTCTCAATATTCCTCTCTTTGGAATACTATAGATGCTGTTGCTAAATCAGATGCTTATAATAATAATTGGTATGGAAAAGAATATAATATAGAAAAAATTCAAAATACAATTGAAGCTATCAAAGCTTATGTTATTCCTCAACATACTACAGAATGTTTAAGTTATGGATGTAATTAAAATAAATATAAAGATTAAAGAAAGGAAAAAAAATGAAAAATAAAAAAATCTTAATCTTACTAATTAATCATAACACCTCTTCTGAGGTGTTAAAACTACACCTCTTTCTATGGGTCAGGCGTGGGCTTTGCAATTTAAGTCAATTTTAAGCAAAAAAACCATCAAAATAAATATAGTTTTTGTTCCAAAATATAGGATTAATCTAGGACACGACGGCTTTAGCCTCGTTAAAAGTTAGATAGTAAATAGAACTTAAATATAGATTAAACTGCAAATCTCAGGTCAGGCATTGAATATCAACTTCAATTATGCTATTTATGCCAATAGAAAACAGAACCGTTCAGGTCACTTTTGGCAAGGTAGATTTTATTCTCGTTATATTACAAATGATGAATACTACTATACACTTATACGATATATAGAAGAAAATCCAATAGAGGCTAAGATAGTAGAAAAGGTAGGGGAATATCCATATACTTTGGGAGCTGTTATAGTAAATAGGCAAATACCAATATCATGTACACATCACTCAAAATTACTTCAAGAGTTAGATTATGAAAATATACAGGAGTTGATAGGAGTCAAATTACAAGGAGAGGAGCTAAAACTATTAGGTGAGATACAAAAATAAAAAGTTATAACAACAGAGAGTGTAAATAGACCTGCATATCAAAAGACACTTAAAGAGTATTTTGATAAAGAAGATAGAAATGATGCTATATAATATCTGCAATAAAAGATGGCTATACACAAGCTAAAACAGTAAATATTCAATGCCTTACCTGAGATTTGTAGTTTAATCTATATTTAAGTTCTATTTACTATCTAACTTTTAACGAGGCTAAAGCCGTCGTGTCCGAGATTAATCCTATTATTTGATGGTTTTTTAGCTTAAAATTGACTTAAATCGCATTTATCATAAATTAAAGATTTGTATATGGCGGACAGTGAGAGATTCGAACTCTCGGTACCCTTACGGATACGCATCCTTAGCAGGGATGTGGTTTCAGCCAACTCACCCAACTGTCCTTATTTGTTGTAGATTGTAATTATACTCTCTTAAACTTAAATAAATATTAAATTTAAATAAAATATTTAGTTTGTTTTTAAATAGCTATTTTCGCTTAGATATAAATATAATCTTCCTAAAATCTCCTCTTTCTCTTTGGCTGAGAGAGTTGTTATATTTAAAAGTCTATTTTTTAATGATTTATCTATCAAATTTATATCATAATCAATATCATCGAGAATATCCATTAAATTTTGTGCTTCAATAATATTCTCTAATTTATAGTTTCCATCTTTATCAAATTGCACTACAATCTCTGTTGGGTGGGTAAAAAGGTTGTGTTTCATCCCTAATATCTCTTGATATGCCCCTGTAAGAAAAAAGCCCAAGTAGTAATCCTCTTTTTTCAAATCCACATCATGAAGATTCAATGGAAACTTATCATCATAAGATATTTCACCATCACTATCACATGTTATATCCCATATTGTTGCTGACCTTGTGGGTTGCTTTGAAAGATGAGAGAGTGGAACGATTGGAAAGTTTTGAGCCAATCCCCAAAAATCGGGCATAGATTGAAATGTAGAAAAATTTACCAAGTATCTCTCTTGAATCTTATCTTGAATCTGTTTTAACTCATGAATATTTTCATCTTTTAGTAAAAATATTGATTTTTTTATAATTAAATCTACCAAAATTTCGCTGTTTGATCTATCAATCAAATCAATATATCCCAAATCAAAAAGGGTTAAAAGTGATTCCATATGGTCTAATGAATCGTGAAGATATTCTCTTGCGTGAGATTTATTCATAGTTTTATATAGTTCATAAAGTTCTTGCACTAATGGTGGATTTTTATCTTTTAATTTTAATGTTTGTTCTTGACATTCATGAGAATAAAGCTCTAATACAGGAGCGATAAGAACACTATGTGAAGATGCTATAAAACGTCCCGATTCTATAAAAATATCAGGTTCATTAACGCCTTTAGTTTTGGCAATATCTTGCATCAAAAAGACAACATCATTTGCAAATTCTCTAATTGAATAATTTCTATCTCTTTTACTTTGGTGCTGAGAATATTCAACTGCTAATCCACCACCAATATTAATTGCATTTAAATTTTTTGCACCCATTTTTAGAAGTTGAGCATATATATGCCCTGCCTCTCTTAATGCTTTTTTTAGAGGTAAAATATCACTCATCTGAGAGCCAATATGAAAATGTATCATATATAGTTTTTCTAATAGATTATAGCTCTCAAGTATGCTATATGCTTCTAGTAACTCTGTGGCATTTAGACCAAATTTTGAGCCATAACCACCACTTTTTGCCCATATACCAACTCCTGTACTATGAAGTCTGATTCTCATCCCAACTTTAATCGAAAACCTTTTATACTCTTTGCTAGTCTTAATAATAGTTTTTAATTCAGAAATCCCCTCTATAATTACTGTAATATTATGCCCCATATCTCCAGCGATAAAACATAATCCTATCATCTCTTTATCTTTAAAACCATTTACAGTTATTGGATTACCTATGGTTGTTTTAGAGATAGCAATAACAAGTTCTGCCTTGCTTCCAGCTTCCAAACCATAATTATATTCGCTTGAAACCTCTATAATACTATTTACAAAATTTGGAAATTGATTAACTTTAAGTGGAAAAACAGCTCTAAAAGCACCTTTATAATTTAGCTCTTTTTTCGCACGATTAAATTCATTAAATAAAGTTGAAATCTGTTTTTTTATAAGATGTGGAAACCTCAATAAAATAGGACCTTTATATCCTCTTTGTTTTATATTTTTCGTAATCTCTAGCAGAGATGGTTTATTAGCATAATTTATATTAATAGTATCGTTATCTATAAAAAAATTATCTTCACTCCAAATATCTAAACCAAAATTATCCATTAGAATTTTCTTTAATCAACTCTATACTATCTAATATCTTTTTTACTTTTTGAGCAGGATTTTCATCTTTATATATTGGTCTTCCAATTACTGGAAAATCAACCCCCTCTTGTGACGCTAATTCAAGAGTGGCTACTCGTTGTTGGTCTCCTGCATCTTCTCCAAAAGGTCTTATTGCAGGGCAAAGTGTTAAAAAGTTATTATTTGTCATATTCTTTATATCTCTACTCTCAAATGCAGAACATACCACCCCATCAAGCCCATTATCATAACTCATCTTTGCAAATTGTATCGCTTTATTTGTGATGCTATCTTCATATATATTTTTAAATCCATTTTCATCAAATGATGTAAGGGCAGTTACAGCCAAAACTAACGGACGATTTGGAATATCTTTTAATCTATCCATTACAGCTTTCATCGCCTCTTCCCCTGCACTTGCGTGAATATTAAACATATCAACACCCAATTTTGCAATCTCTTGTGAAGCATCAGCCATTGTATTTGGTATATCATAAAGTTTTAAATCTAAAAAAATCTTAAATGATGGATTAATCTCTTTTAGTGTTATTAAAAACTCTTTGCCATCTCGTATATAAGTTCTAAAACCAACTTTTAACCACAAATTATCATAATCTTTTAACTCTCTTGCTAAAGCTAAATTTTGTTCACTTGTTGGTAAATCTAACGCTATTGCTAATTTCATTATTTATCCCTCAAAAAATATTGGTATAATGTTACCTGATTTTAATAAAAATATATAATCAAAGGAAGAAAATGTTTGGTAAAACAACAAAAAAATATGATTTATCTCAAGAAGAGTTAAATAAATTACAATATGCGAAGTTTACAACAAGTAAAGGTGTTATTTGGACAAAGTTATTTCCATCAGAAACTCCAACAGCAGTTGCAAATTTTGCACACTTAGCAAATACAGGTTTTTATAATAATTTAAACTTTCATAGAGTTATTGATGGATTTATGGCACAAGGTGGATGTCCTCAAGGAACTGGAACAGGTGGACCAGAATGGCAAATAGAATGTGAAACTAATAATTGCCCTAAACATACTAGAGGAGCATTATCAATGGCTCACGCAGGACCAAACACAGGTGGTAGCCAATTCTTTATCACATTTGTACCAACTCCCCATCTTGATGGTGTTCATACAGTATTTGGAACAATAGAAGCAGATGATAACGAAAGCTTTGCAGTTCTTGATAGTGTTAATCAAGGTGATGATATTATCTCTATTGAAGTTGTAGAGACAAAATAAAATAGACTCCCTCAGCTTGATTGATTTACCAAGTCCTATTAGTTACACAAGCAGATAAAAATACAAGTTCTGTATTGGTAAATTCTAGGCTTGAAAACTTTAATGCAGAGGCTGAAGCCCAATGACTTAAGGATTTTATGCTTTTGGACACGGTGCTTTAGCTCCGTATATTAGGGAGAGGCTGAAGCCATCTCGTCCGAAAAAAAGCTTAACTCATTGGCATTGGATTTGTTATACTCTTATCATTTACAAAACTACCATAAGAATAGATATATGTTAAATATTTATACACAGATGTTAGCAGATATGATAGGAGTAGAAGATTTGACTAAAGTTAGAAAGTTAAGATAACTACTTTAATTTAAAGTAGTTATCTATTTTAGATTAGTAAGTTTAAAAAATATTTTTTATCCCAAAGCTTGTATCAAATCATCAATCAAATCATCAGCATCTTCAAGTCCAATACTAAGCCTAATTAATCCTCCACTAATTCCAGAATCTTCTAACTCTTTTTCTGAAAGTTGTTGGTGAGTTGTACTTGCAGGGTGAGTAATAATTGATTTACTATCTCCAATATTTACTACAAGAGAAAATATATTAGTTTTATTTGCCATACTTGTAGCTTTCTCTTTGTTTTCAAGTTCAAATGATAATAGTCCACTATGTCCACCAGTAAAATATTTTTGACCCAATTCATAAAATTTATCACTTTTTAAAGATGGATAATTTACTTTTTTAACTTTTGGATGAGATTCTAAAAACTGAGCTACTTTAAGAGCATTTGATGAGTGTTCTCTCATTCTAATAGCAAGAGTCTCTAATCCTTGAATATGAAGCCATGAGTTAAATGGAGCTGGTGTTGCACCTAAATCTCTAAGAAGTGCAAAACGAACTCGTAGAACAAATGGAGGTAAAGGTAAATCTGTATAGATAAGTCCGTGATAACTCATATCTGGTTCGTTAAAGTGGTAATATCTAGGGTTATCTTTTAGCTTATCGCTTAAATTTTCTCTCTCAACTATAATCCCACCTAAAGCACTACCCTGCCCTATTGTATATTTACTTGTACTATGGACTACTATATCACAACCTAACTCTAATGGTTTACAGTGAATTGGAGTGGCAACTGTGTTATCTACACAAGTTAAAATATTATATCTATTTGCAATCTCTGTAATCACATCAAAATCTGCTACTGTTACATTTGGATTTGTAATACTCTCAAATATAATTAACTTAGTTTTATCATCAATTAAAGCCTCCAACTCTTTTGGATTTTCAATATCAAAATATCGGCTCTCTATTCCAAATCTTTTGATTGTATGCCCTGTTAAAGTACTAGTCCCTCCATAAACCTGCTTTGCTACGATGATATTATCTCCTGCTTCTGCCACATTTGCAATTGCATAAAATATAGCCGACATTCCAGAAGCAGTTGCAATACTTGCCACTCCTCCCTCAAGTGATGCAAATCTTTTTTCAAAGACATCAGTTGTTGGGTTCATTAATCTTGTGTATATATTTCCAAGTTCTTTAAGTTCAAATAGATTTGAAGCATGAGTGGTATCTCTAAACTCATACGCAGTTGTTTGATATATTGGTACAGACATCGTTGCTTGTGAATCTTTATCGTACCCATGATGTAGTGCTAAAGTTTGTTGTTTCATTTGTAATCCTTATTTACAAATATTATAGTATTTTTATGATATAAATACTCTTTAAAATGACACTTTTTTTAATGTTAAGATTTGAGAAATATATTTTTGTTAAGGTAGAAGTATAAATCTTGAAAAAGTATATATTGATTTAGCAATTTTAACTCTAAAAAAATAGTATAAAAATGAGAGAAGAAAGACCAAAAATATTTAAAAATCTAAAAGAAGACAAACAAGTGATATAAAATATATCTTTAAAGATATAATTTTGAGAGTATTTAGTTTGTTTTACTTTTTTAAAGAATTAGACTCTGAATCAAGTTCAGAGCGATGAAAGGTCGTCATTCCGTACTTGATACGGAATCTAAATATAAATTATTATTAAATATTTACTCTCCTAATATTTTAAATCCACAACTTTCGCCATCATAATATTCAATAGTTCCATCTTCAATTTTGTAATACCAACCATGAATATCAAGCTTACCATCTTTAACTTTTTTATAAATTTCAGGATATGTTAAAAGATTTTCTAACTGATGTTTAATAGATATTTTTTCAGTTGTTCTTAAAATTTGCTCTTTATTCTCTTTATCTTGTGTAGCTAACAGTGTATATTCTTTTGCTTTTTTACCAAGTTCAAGCCATTTTTTAACATGTTTTAAATGAGGCTCATTACTTAAATCTTGATACAAAGATGCACAAGCCCCACAATGACTATGTCCACAAATGATTATATCTCTTACCTCTAATACACTTACAGCATACTCTATTGCTGCACTACTACCATGAAAATCACTATCATTTTTATATGGAGGTACAAAGTTTCCAATATTTCTTAAAATAAACATATCTCCTGGTTTGCTATTAACTATTAAATCTGGAACAACTCTACTATCACTACAACCTATAAATAAAATCGTTGGTTTTTGACCATTCTCTACCAAATCATCAAATCTTTTTTCTAATTTTGGAAAATGCATATCTTTAAATTTTTGATTACCTTTTATCATTTGATCTATATTCATTATTTTTAATCCTTTTTTATATTTTCATAAACAATTGGTGCAATAGAAATTACACCCTACAGCAAAAAAATCACTGATTACAAGAAGTTTAATTTTTGATAGAGTCATGAGCTACCATTGGTTTATCTGTCCACTCTTGAAATATATCACAAGCAACTTTTGTCCCCTCACCATTTGCAATTGCAAACATAGTTTTAGCTCCACTTACAAGTCCAGCCACATATAATCCATCTCTAATTTTAAGATTATTATTCTTTAAACATATTTTATTTGGTTTTAATACATCATTATGAGGTGAAATTTCAACTCTATCACACTCTATATCAAAACTATGCATACCTGTTGCAATTACAACTATTTTTGCTTGGTACTCTTTATTAGTAGTAATAACTTTAAATCCACCATCTACATCAACTATTTTTTCCACTTTAGCTTGGTTAAATTCTACACTTTTATAGTTTCTTAGTTGCAACTTCATACTATTTAAGAGTTCATCTCCACTTATACCAAAGTTTACTCCACTAAGATTATAAAATCTTGCTTTTTTTATATCTGAATTATTATCATCAATTATCATATACTTTTTATCTTTTGCCCATGCAAATTTATCTTCAACTGATGCTAGTGTTAAGGCACATCCAAATCCAGCAGCTCCACCACCAATTATTAATACATCTATCATTTTTTATACTCCTTGGTATATATATTTTTAAAATTTTTTAAACTTAAATCATAACCCATTACCAATAAAATATCTCCTTCAGAAAATATGAACTCTTTGGCAGGGTTAAAGATAAAATTGGTACTATTATATTTAAGTACACCTATAAAAAGTAGTTTATTATCTTTAAAAGGTATCTCTTTTACCCTTTTAGTTATAATTTTATCGCTTTTATACACTATAATCTCATCTATTAAAGATTTGGCACTACCAGTGATTATATTATAAATAGCTTGATAAATATTAGGTTGTTTAATTGCTGTAATAAGCATTGTAGTTGCAACATGATTTGGTAATAAAATATGATCACAATTAGCAAGATTATATTTTTTTATCATAGAGTTATCATTACATCTTGCAATCACTTTAATATCTTGACTTAATGCTTTTGCATTTAAAGTTATATAAATATTTTCTATATCACTATTAATTAAAGAGAGTATAATAATATTTGAAAAGTTAGCATTGAATCTTGATATTACATCATATCTACTTAAATCGTCATTAATAGCATTATATCCATCTTTTATTGCATTTTGAACTCTTACAGGATTTTTATCTATTATAATATAATTCTGTTTGAAGTAATGATTTTTCAAAAAAACTCTTGACATCTCTGTATATCCACAGATAATTAAAAAATCTTTATTTTGATTAATATCATATATCATTTTATTATCTTTAAGCTCATTAAGCTTTTGAGAAAATAAAGAGACTGTAATTGATGTGATAAATGTAACAATTGCAACACCACAAAATATAATTATCATTGATATAATTTTACCCTCATCTGTTATAGGTGCTATATCTCCATATCCTACTGTTGAGATTGTAACAACCGACCAATATAATGAGTCCATTAATGAATTAATATTTGGATTCTTTTTATATTCAAATAGATATATTAATATAGAAGAGATTAAAACTAAAAATATCAATGAGATTAAAAGTGTTATAAACTCAAATTTCTTATAAACTAACACCTTAAAAAATTCATTAATATTTTTACTATATCTAAATAGTTTAAATACTCTAAATAAAATGAATATACGAAATATTCTAATTGGTCTATATAATGGTATTATAGCTAAGAGGTCAATAATTGCTATGGGTGATTTCATATATTCTAATTTTGTTAATAAAAGCTCTTTTACCACAAACCATACAGAAAATTTTTGATTTAGGAATTGACTTTTTTTATAATGATTGATAATTATAATATGTAAATCACTATATATCCACATACGAAGTATATATTCTATAAAAAATATAAAACTTACAAAATATATATCATAATATAACATCCATAATGGAATATCAGATTCAACATCATATACAATAATAGCGACAGAAGATATAATAAAAAAAATCATAGCTAAATCAATATATTTTTTCATTAAAGAGTCTCTATTTGTTAAAATATTTTTAAAGTACTCTTTTATATCCTGATAATTTTTGGCTCCTTGTATATAAAAAGAGAAATCTATTAATAGTTTTTTAATCAAAAAATCACCTATTGCTTAAAGTTAATAATAAATTTAACTCCATTATCAATATTTTCTACAGTTAAAACACCATTACAATGATCTTCTATTATAGTTTTACTCATATAAAGTCCTAGTCCTGATCCATTTTTTTCACTTTTTGTAGTAAAATATGGATCAAATATATTATCTATAATATCTTTTGGTATTCCTCCACCATTATCGCTAATCTCTATAATATAATTACCCTCTATTTTTTTAGTTATTATATTAACTATTTTATTATCCATACTCTTTATTCCAAAATTATCCTCTGAATTTTTGATAATATTTAGTATAACTTGCATAACCTCATTTTGATATATCAATATAAAATCATCTGTTTGATAATCTGTTGTGATTTTAATAGATTTAGAATTCATAATGACCTCTAACATATCTAATGCTCTTTTAATTGGTGTAGTTAATCTAACTTTATCTTTCTCTTTATTTGGTTTAAAACAGTTTCTAAAATCTGTAATTGTAGAAGAAAGGTCTTGTATAATTTGAGATATTTTATCTAGCTTTAATTTAAGTATATTAAGAAAATCATCTCTTTGTTCTTTAATATCTAAATCATACTTTTCTAGTTCAAGTTTCATCTGTATATTAATTATAGAAGCACCAATAGTTGAGATAGGTTGTCTCCATTGATGTGCTATCATACTTATCATCTCTCCCATTTGAGCTAAACGAGACTGTATTAATAATTGCTTGTCCTTTTCTCTATTTTTCTCTACTTCTATCTCTACTTGCTTAACGAGAGTAGCATTAATTTTTTCTAATTCTTTTGTCTTCTCTTTTACTTTTTTATTTAAATTTAGATTAAGACATTCAAGTATTTTTGCCTCTTTATCTGCCTTTTCAAAATTCTTAGCATCCAAATAGTTCTGTAGATTTAAAGCCATATTTTCTAAAGTATCTAAGAGCTTTTCTATATCATCAATAGGTTTAGCAATAAAACCATCAACACCAATATTTATAGCTCGTTTTAAAGTTTTTACATCTTGAAAAGCAGATAGTATTAAAATAGGTTGATGATTATCCACCTCTTTAATAAGTTTTGCCATCTCTAAACCATCCATTACTGGCATATTAATATCAGTTAAAATAATATCTGGTCGTTTATTTATATATATATCTTGTCCCATTTTACCATCAAAAGCTTGATAAAACTCTTTTACTTCATCTTCTAAAAAAGATTTCAGATAGTTTTGCATATCATCATTATCTTCAACATATAATATACTAAAGTTTTTTAGTAACATTTTAATCTGCCTTTAAAATTAATTTAAATATAGCACCCTCGTTGCTATTTTGTACAATAATCTTTCCATCCATATGGTCTTCTATAATCATTTTGGTCATATAGAGTCCTATACCTGTGCCATTTTTTTCTATCTTAGTGCTAAAATATGGGTCTAAAATTTTTGGCATAATCTCTTTTGGTATCCCACCACCATTATCTTCAATTATAATAATAATCTTATTCCTTTTTTGTTGTAGTGTTATACTAACTTTTTTATATTGTATATCTTCTTCAATTAAAGCATCCTTTGAATTATTAATAATATTAACAATAGCCTGTCCTAGTTCATTTGGAAAACCATTTAAATTAAATTTTTTATCACTATCAAAATTTATAGATATACTATATTTACCAAATATTGGACTTATCATATCAATTACATGATTGATAACATCATTTATACAAAAATCTACCTTCTCTTTTTCTAGTTTAAAAAAGTTTCTAAAATCATCAATAGTTTTTGACATATCTTGTATCTGTTTATTTGAATTAATTTTAAACTCTTCCATTAGCTCACTATTTAAAAGATCTCTTTTATATTTAAAAGCGATAGTTTGATTTAAGATAGCAAGATTATTTAACGGTTGCCTCCATTGATGTGCAATCATACTTATCATCTCTCCCATTTGAGCTAATCTATTTTGATGAATTAATTGCTTATCTTTTTCTCTATCCTCCGTAATATCTGTTATATTACCTATATAGTTTGTAATAATATTATTATCATCTTTAATTATCAGAGTATAATCATGTACCCATTTAATTTGATTAGATTTTGTAACTAACCGATATGGTATATGTTTAAAATATTTATCTTTATTTTTTTGGGCATCTAGTACCTCTTGTGAAACTCTCTCTATATCCTCTTTATATATACACTCTTTATAAGTTATATATCCATCTATAAACTCTTTTGAAGTATATCCTAATAATTTATAAATTCCAGAAGATACTATCTTAACACTCCAAGAGTCATCATTATTCCAATTAAACAATACAGAGTCACCCATATCAAATAAAGATAAAAGAACTTCTTGCTCTTTTGTAGCATTTTTAATATGTTTTAGCTGTCTTTCAACTTCCTCTTCTAACTCTATTTCATAATTTAAGTTTTTATAAATAAAATAAAAGAGTAAAATCATAGTAATCAATATAATTATACTTAACTTTATAGCACTACTAAGAATATTATATATATTATTACTTTTAGTATATGATACAAGATAAGCCACAACCTCTTTTTCTTGTGTATTTTTAATAGGTAAAAATGTAACAACATTTATACTTCCATTTTTATATAAATATAAAGCAAATGTTTTTTTTAAGGATATTTTATCTGCAATTTTTTCTTTTAATGGATTAATAAAATTCTTTTTAGTAAATTCTAATTTACTAGATTTAAAATTTTCAGTTAAAGCAAACATATAATCTTTATATTCAATACTTGGAATATACTTTTGTATTAAATCTTCTGTCTCCCATGCTTTTACATCAAAAATTTTCTTATTTACCAAAAAATGTGAATGTATTTTATTGACATATAATAATCTTTCCTGCAAAAAAGAACTATCTAACGAAATTTCAACTGCACCTAAATGGTTACCTTTCTTATCATAAAAAGGAAATACATATCTAAATCCATGAGTTGTTCTGCCTTGTTCAAATCCGATAACTATCTGTTTTGTTATATTTACCTGTTTAAAACTATATCTTATATCTGTTAAATCATCTCCAAATTTAGATGGTTTATGCATTCGTAAAAAAGATATATTATTTGGAAATACAAATTGAAATTGTAAGATACCTCTTTTATGTATTCTTTTATACAGAGGAGCTAAGAGCTTATATAGTCTTTCTCTTAAGATTACTCTTTGTTCTTTTGTAGCATTTTTAGCCTCAGAGAATATATTAATTACTTTTTGATTATTAGTTATATCGTTTTTTATACTTTTTGCATCTTGAATAAAATAACTCATTGTTAAGTTATAGTGTGTTTCCAAATTCTTTTTCTTTACCTCTAAAGCTTGTTCTATTCTTTGATTATTATTTGTAATATTAAAATACATAAATAGACTATATAAGATAATAAATGATAATGATAATTTTATTTTTAATTTCAAAATTTTACCTCCAAATATTATTATAACTGATGTTACACATATTTAAATTATTTTTAAAATTCAAGGGCAACCAAGGGATTGCCCCCTACAAAAGGTTGATTATCCGTAGGGGTATCCCCTTGTGGGTACCCTAAAATATGGATAATTATAAATATTTATATAAAGTGCATAACATCAGTTATAACTAATAGATTCTGAATCAAGTTCAGAATGACAAACAACCATCATTGAAAATTAAATTCAAAATCAGAATGACAAACAACCATCATTGAAAATTAAATTCAAAATCAGAATGACAAACAACCATCATTGAAAATTAAATTCCAAATCAGAATGACGCTTATTCGTCATTCCGTGCTTGACACGGAATCTAAAAATTGTTAAAGGGCAACCATAAAGAATTGCCCCTACCTTAAAATTAAATCTTCTCTAAATCTTTTAATGTTTCTAATAAAGCACCCAATTTATTTTTAACCTCTAAATATTCTAATGCAGGGATACTATCAGCCACAATACCAGCACCAGCTTGAAGGGTTATAGAATCTTCTTTGATAAGTGAAGTTCTAATTGTAATAGCTGAATCCATCTCTCCAGTAAAAGAGAAATAACCTACACTTCCACTATAAAAACCTCGTTTTAAACCCTCATATTGGCTAATTAATTCCATTGCTTTAATCTTTGGAGCTCCTGTCATTGTTCCTGCTGTAAATGTTGCCATAAACAGATCAAACATATCTTTCTCATCTTCTATAATAGCTTCAACATCACTAACCATATGCATCACATGAGAATATTTTTCCACCCTCATCATATCAGTAACTTTAACTGTTCCAGTTTTTGCCACTCTTCCAACATCATTTCTACCCAAATCTATAAGCATTAGATGCTCTGCACACTCTTTTGGGTCATTTAACATCTCAAGTTCAAGTTCTCTATCTCTTTTAATATTCTTACCTCTTTTTCGTGTTCCTGCAATTGGACGAAGTAAAATTTCACCTTGAGTTAAACGTACCATAACCTCTGGAGATGACCCACAAATAGAAAAATCTTCATAATCTAATAAGAATAGATATGGAGATGGATTTTTAGCTCTTAAAGTTCTGTAAAATGTAAATGGGTCAATTTTACCTTTTTGAGTATATCTATTTGACAAAAGTATCTGAAATATATCACCTGAAAGGATAGACTCTTTTGATTCGTCCACAAGAGCTTTAAATCTTTTTTCATCAATAGAAAAACTACCCTCACCGTCAAGTATCACCCTTTTTAAAGGTTTTGGCTCAAAGGCTTTATTAAAACTATCTTGTAACTGCTTAAGCTTTTTATTTAAAGATATGTCATTTTCAATAATTGTTAGTTGTGAGCTTTTATGAGAATATGCAAGAATGATTTTTGGTCTTACCAAATCTAAATCAGGAGTATTAAGAGTATCTTTAAGAGCATTCATAGAATCTTGAAGAGTTGGCTCAAATACTTTTACCATATCATAACCAATAAATCCAATAAATCCATCAACAAATGTAAATCCTGCTTCACTAGCTTTTTGATTATATAACTCTTTATCTATTTTACTATAATAATCTTTTAAAAACTCAAAAGGTGTTTGAGTGAACTCTTTTTGCTCCATATTTTTATCAATATAGAGTGTTTGATTATCAACATATTTAATTCTCTCTATAGCTCCAATTGTAATAAAACTAAAATTACCATCAGTAGAGTTTACTACACTCTCAAAAAGCATAGTTATTTCATCTTTAAATATATCTTTTATCTTGCCATATAAGGCAACTGGTGTCACTTGATCAAATAGTTGGTTTTTTATCATCTGTACCTATCTTTATTTTACAATATATGCTTGTTTATTTATTTTATCTTTAATTTTAGCTAAAGAGTTATTTGCACTGCTTCTGCCATGAAAAGGACCAATCAGAAGTTTTTTATTCCCACTTGAACTATTTCTAATAATATATTTAAAACCATTTGCTGTTATAACTTGTGTAAATCTTGTACTTGGCTTTTCAGAAAATGACCCAACTTGAATATAATAGTTAGTTCTATGACTTGCTTTTGGAGTTGAAACTTCTTTAACCTCTTTAACTTTTTTTACTTCAACATGTTCTACTATCTTTTTAGGTTTTTCTTTTTCCTCTTGATATTTTTGTTTCATAGGCTCTTTTTCTATTATAGCGGTAGGTATAAGAGGGGTAGCATCTTCTATCAAAGAATCAATATCTTGACTTTGATAACTATCCATATCATAAAGAGTTTGGGTCGGTGGTTTTATACTCATACTATCATCAATAATACTATTTTTATGACTCTCATCAAGTGTTAAATCAGGATCTCTTAAAATATCAGGATCTTGAATCAAATCACTATTAGAAGCACTATCATCAAGCATAATTTTTGTTACAATTATTGCAGACATCAAAACAATAATAAAAAGAGCAATAATAGTTAAAATACTATGTATCTTATTTTTTGGTTTGGCTAAATCATCTGCAATTAAATTATCTGTTGAATTCTCTACACTCATATAATATCTCCTTTAGCAATAAACCTAATAAATAGGTTTATCATATATAACAAAGCCTTGAGCTAACTCTTTCATCTCATCTTTGATTTTTAAATGAAGTTCTTCATCATTAATGCTATCTAATACATCTGCTATTTTATTAGCAATAATATCAAACTCTTTCTCTTTCATCCCACGACTTGTTAAGGCTGGACTTCCTATTCTTAATCCTGAAGTTACAAATGGACTTCTTGTTTCACCTGGAACCGTATTTTTATTTACAGTAATTCCTGCTCTTCCTAACGCCGCATCAGCATCTTTACCACTAATCTCAAGCCCTACAAAACTAACTAATACTAAATGATTATCAGTTCCACCACTCACCACATCATAACCTCTTTTGATTAACACTTCTGCTAATACACTTGCATTTGCTTTAACCTGTTTTGCATAAGTTTTCCACTCGTCACTAAGATTATATTTAAATCCAACTGCTTTTCCTGCAATTACATGAACTAATGGTCCACCTTGAATCCCTGGGAAAATTGCTGAATTTATCTTTTTTGCAATAGCTTCATCATTAGTTAAAATAATTCCACCTCTTGGACCTGCAAGAGTTTTATGAGTAGTTGAAGTTACAACATCAGCATAAGGGAATGGACTTGGGTGTTCACCTGCAACTATAAGACCTGCAATATGAGCAATATCAGCAAATAAAATCGCACCAACTTCGTCTGCTATCTCTCTAAATTTTTTAAAATCAATCTCTCTTGCATAAGCAGAAGCCCCACATACAATAATATCAGGTTGAGTAATTTTAGCAATATCCATAACTCTATCATAATTTATATAACCATCAAGCTCAACACCATAAGTAAATGATGAGTAGTTTTTACCACTAAAACTTGGCTTACTTCCGTGAGTTAGATGTCCACCATGGCTTAAATCCATTCCTAATATTTTTTGTCCAGCTTTAATAAGTCCTGCATAAACAGCACCATTTGCTTGACTTCCTGAATGAGGTTGAACATTTGCAAATTTACAATCAAAAAGCTCACACGCTCTATCAATTGCTAACTGCTCTACAACATCAGCATTTTCACACCCACCATAATATCTTTTATATGGGTAACCCTCAGCATATTTATTTGTAAATAGACTTCCCATAGCTTCCATAACTGCTGGAATTGTAAAGTTTTCACTTGCTATCATCTCTAAATGGTCTGTTTGTCTCTCTAATTCATCTTCTATTGCTTTAAATATCTCTGGGTCAAATTTTTCTATTTCGTAAGTCATTTTTATTTTTTCCTTAATTATTATTCGTATGGGTATAACCTTTTGGCTACCCAAATATCAGGGCAACCACAAGGGATTGCCCCTACATATTATTTACCTTGAACTCTAGCTTTACACTCATTTTGATTAATGCAAAACATTCCCTTACCTTTTTTAGCAGGTTTAAGCTCTTCAAAATTTTCATTACCACACTTTTTACATTTCTTATCGTCATCTACTTTAATAACTTCAGGTTTTGGTGCTTCTGGTTTCATAGCAGGAAATAATAAAACATCTCTAATACTATGTTCATTTGTAAGCATCATCACAAGTCTATCAATTCCAATACCTTGCCCTGCTGTTGGAGTCATACCATAACTTAGAGCATTTACAAAATCCTCATCCATCTCATGAGCTTCATCATCTCCAGCATCTTTTGCACTCATCTGCCCTTGAAATCGATTTAGTTGGTCAATTGGGTCATTAAGCTCACTAAAGGCATTTGCAATCTCTTTGCCTGCCATAAATAGCTCAAATCTTTCTGTAACTTGAGGATTTTCATCGCTTCTTCTTGCAAGTGGACTAATCTCAACAGGATAATCTGTGATAAAAGTTGGGTCAATTAGTTTATCTTCCACAAATTCATCAAAAAGTTCACCTTGAAGTTGTCCTAAATTTAGATTTGGTTTTAGCGTAAAATTATTTTCTTTGGCATAAGCATAAATAGACTCTATACTGTGACAAACTTCACTTGGAACTCCACCAATAGTTGTAAGGCTGTCAACAAGTCCTATCTCTGTAAAATTATCAAAGTTTATCTCAATATCTCCATAAGGTAATACTTTTTCTAATCCTAAATGCTCAAACAGATAATCAAAATACTCTTTTGTAATCTCTATTAAATCTCTATATGTTTTATAAGCCCAATAAAATTCAATAGATGTAAATTCAGGATTATGCGTCGCATCCATTCCCTCATTTCTAAAGTTTCTATTTATCTCAAATACTGCTTCAAATCCACCAACAATTAATCTCTTTAGATATAACTCTGGTGCAATTCGCAAAAATCTATCTACTCCTAAAGAGTTATGATGAGTTACAAAAGGTTTAGCATTTGCTCCACCTGCTATTGGGTGCATCATAGGAGTTTCAACTTCCAAAAAGCCTTTATCTTCAAAAAATCTTCTAGTTAGACTTATAATTTTACTTCTAATCTCAAAAGTCTTTTTTACATCTGGGTTCATAATTAAATCTAAATATCTTTGACGGTATCTTAGTTCTTTATCTTGAAGTCCATGAAATTTTTCTGGTAGTGGGCTAATAGCTTTTGTTACAATATTAAGCTCTAAACAGTGAAGAGTAATCTCTCCTGTTTGCGTAACAAATGCGTAACCTTTTGCCTCTACAATATCACCAACTTCAAAAAGTTTTTTTATCTTATTATAATATCCTTCAGGCAAATCATCCCGATTATAATAAATTTGAACTAAACCTTCACTATCTTCTAATTTAGCAAAAGAAGCTTTTCCCATAATTCTAACAAACTTCATCCGTCCTGTTAAAGTAAATATTTTTGTTTCATCTTTTTTTACATTATCAAGTAGAGTTAATAAATGTACTGATTTAGATAAAAACTCCTTTGAAGTTATACCTTTTTTAATCTGATTTGGATACGGATTTATCCCCATCTCTCTTAATTGGTCTGCTTTTTTTATTCTCTCTTGAATATATTGACTATCAAATATCAATCTCTCTCCTAGTTTTATATTAATTTATTTTTTATCTTGACACTCTTGACAAATACCAACTAATTGCATTATATGAGTTGTCATTTTAAAGTTAAACTCTTTTGCTATCAACTCTTGCTGTTCTTCTATTATCTCATTATGAAACTCTATTATCTTGCCACATTCTGTACAAACCAAATGGTCATGATGCTCTTTTAACATCAATTCATACTTTTTACCATCTGCACCAAATGAGATAGAAGATACAATCTTTGACTCCTCAAGAAAAGATAAAGTTCTATAAACTGTTGCAATTCCTATATTTAAGTTTGGATATTTTTCTTTAATAAGAATATATAACTCTTCTGGAGTGTAATGGTTTCTATTTTCAAAGAGTGTTTCTAAAATCAACTCTCTTTGTTTTGTATATTTTAAACCATTCTTTTTTAAGATTACTCTTAATCTATCTAATAACTCTTTATAATCTAACATTTAATCTAATTACCTTATTTTATTAAAATACTATCAATACTAGTATTTATCTCTTTTGAACTATTATTATCAACAGGCAATAACTCTTCTTTTACAATTGATTCTTTTTTAGTATCTTTTTGAGATTTAATATTTAAAAATTGCATCTCTTTTAAATTAATAATTTCTTCACCATATTCACTTAAATATGGATATAATTTACTATTATTTAAATCTATATATTTAGCTGTATTATCTTTTATAAATTCTACATTTAACACTGAAATTAAAATAACAGAAAATAATAAGAAATACTTGACTCCACTTAATAAAGTACCTAAAATACGACTTATAAGACCTTTTTTTTTATGTTTTGATGCCATATATGAAACAATTGATCCAATTATAGAAACCAGAAACCACACTATAGATATTATTGAAATAAAACCAATAAGATTTAATAGTGTTATATTATCTAACTGATATACTTTTTTATATAAATAATCTCCAGCTAATTCAAAATATCTTGATGCTATAAAAACTCCACCAATTAATCCCAAAAATCCAAATAGTTCTCTAAGAAAACCATTTACAAAACCTTTGATAGACAAGATTACAACAAGAGAAGCTATAGTAATATCTAAGTAGTTTAGGGTTGTGTAATCAATCTCAATCATTATTTACCTTTATAAAAGTCCTAATTTTTTCATCATCTCATCTTTTTTATTCGCGTATTGAAGAGCCATATCTTGTGAAATTGTTCCAGCTTCAAGCTCTCTAAGAAGTACTTGTGTTTGTGTTTGCATTCCTGTATCACCTTGACCCAACTGCATTGCAGAATATATCTGAACAACTTTATCTTCTCTAATTAAATTATTTATTGCATTTGTTGTTACCAAAATTTCTGGTACACAAACTCGACCACCACCAAGGCGAGGAAGAAGCATCTGAGAGACAACAGCAATCAAAGACCCAGCAATCATAGCACGAATCGCTGCAACTTCATCACCATTAAATACATCAAGTACTCGACTAATTGTTCCAGAAGCAGAACTTGTATGAAGTGTTCCAAAAACAAGGTGACCAGTTTCAGCAGCTGATAATCCAGCCTCAATTGTTTCTCTAGTTCTCATCTCCCCAATTACAATAATATCTGGATCTTGACGCAAAGCACCTTTTAGAGCATTCGCAAAACTATATGTATCATCTCCAACCCCTCTGTGAGAAAATAAAGATTTTTTATTTTGATGAATAAACTCAACAGGATCTTCAACTGTTAGAATATGCTTATGAAACGTAATATTTATCTCATTAATAATAGCAGCCATTGTTGTTGATTTTCCTGATCCAGTAGGACCAGTTACAAAAATAAGACCTTTTTCTCTTTTAATCATCTCTTTGTATACAGGTGGTGCATTTAGTTGATCAAGAGATGGAATATCCACAGGAATAATTCTAAATGCTGCTGCCATATCACCCATTGTTATATAATAGTTACCCCTAAATCTTCCAACGCCTGGAACTTGAATAGCAAAATCTAGCTCTTTATTTTCTTCAAAATCTTTTTTTTGTTTTTCTGTAATAACCGAATAACACATCTCTTGTATATCATCACCCTCTAATATTGGTAAATTTACAGCTTTTAATGACCCTGATAATCTAATCATAGGTTCTGCTCTACTTACAAGGTGTAAATCTGACGCACCATGAGTTACAACACTTTTTAAAAGCTTTTTAATATCAATAACTTCTTTTTCTGCCATCTGTAAATCCTTTTTTTAAAGTAATTTTTTATTATAATCTAATTGATTATATCCAACTATTACAGAACGATCATCTAGCTCTATAACAGGTCTCTTAATTAATAAAGGCTCTTTAATTAACCAATCTATTTTATCTTTATCATCTAAATCTAGCTCTTTTAATTTTAAATCTCTATATGTTCTACTTCTTTTATTAAATAGTATATCTATACTAATATTTTCTAGCCATTTATTTACTATATTATTATCTAATACAGTTATTTTTAAATCTATAAACTGATACTCTAAATTATTATTTTTTAAATACTTAATAGCCTTTTTAACGCTATCACAACTTTTTATACCATAAAGTTTAATCATATCACTATTCTATAATTGCAGGAACAACAAAAAAGTTATCAGTAGATTCAGGAGCATTAGCTAAAATACTTTCTGATATAGATTTATCACAACTAGGCTCATCTTCTCGAAGTGGAGTACCACCATCAAGAACAGAAAATGATGCATCTAAATCTTTTGTATCAAGTTCATTTAAATTCTCTACATAAGAGACTATATTTGAAAGTTGCTCTATAATTTCATCTTTTTTATCATCGTTTATAGTAATATGAGATAACTTCTCAAGTTTTTCTAAAACACTATTGTCTATATGCATTAAAATCCTTTGTTTATATTACTGATATTATAATTAAATTTTGATAAATTTGTGATAAAATAAAAATTAAAAAACTATTGGAGTAATATAATGAAAAAAATACTAATAACAAATGATGATGGATTTGATTCAAAAGGGTTAAAAGCATTAGTTAAAGTTCTTAAACCTTTGGCAAAAATTATAGTAGTAGCACCTGCCACAGAAAAATCAGCTTGTGGACACTCTTTAACTCTTACTCGTCCATTAAAATTTGTTAAGCTAAAAAAAAATTTTTATAAATTAGATGATGCAACGCCAACAGATTGTGTGTTTTTATCACTTAATAAACTATTTAATCAAAAAAATAAACCTGACCTTGTAATTTCAGGGATAAATAAAGGTGCAAATATGGGAGAGGATATTACATATTCTGGTACAGCATCGGCATCAATGGAATCAGTCTTGCAAGGGATACCGTCTATTGCAATATCTCAAGTGTGTAAAAAACAGTGCGAAGATGTAGAAAAATTAAAATATAAACTAGCGTGTGATACTATTGTTAAAATTGTAAAAAAAATTTTTAGTGGAGAGTTTCCTTTGCCACCAAGAAAGTTCTTAAATATTAATATTCCTCCAATAGAGATAAAAAAATGTAAAGGTATTAAAATCACAAGAGCAGGAAAAAGAGAATATGGAAATAATGCAGAGGTTCATTATAACCCACGAGGAGCAGAATATTATTGGATTGGTTTGCCAAATTTAGAGTGGAAAGAGGAAAATGGTGGTCATATTACAGATTTTCAAGCAATAAATCAAAATTTTGTCTCAATAACCCCTGTTCATCTTGATATGACAAGTTATAAAGATATTAAATCTCTTGAAAATTGGATATAATTAAAGAAGGAGTAGTAAAATGAGTTTAGAAGAGTTTATTGAAAATATAAGTGAAGATAATTTAAAACGATTAAATGAAGAGTATATTTAAAAAAGCTTGATAGTATAAGAATAGAAGATTTAAAACAGATATATACAAATTTGTTGTATATTAAATGGGATATAACTAGAATGGTTAAAGAAGGGATAAAGAGATGAGATTACGATATTGATAAAGAATTATAATGTTATTGAACTATTTGCAGGAGCAGGTGGTTTAGCTTTGGGATTAGAACAAGCAGGATTTACAACTAAAATAGCTGTTGAAATAAATAAGTGGGCAACTAAAACACTAAGAATTAATAGACCTAATTGGAATGTTATTCAAGAAGATATTACAAAAATTTCAGAAATTGGTATTAAAGGCTACTTAAAAGATAATGAAGAGATAGATTTACTTTCAGGAGGTTATCCTTGTCAATCTTTCTCTTATGCAGGGAAGAAACTAGGACTAGAAGATACAAGAGGTACTCTTTTTTCTGATTTTGCTAAAATTCTAAAAGAGATTAAGCCAAAAATGTTTTTAGCTGAAAATGTAAAGGGTTTATCTACTCATGATAAAGGTAAAACTCTTCAAGTTATGCTAGATGTATTTAAAGAAGTTGGATATTCTGTAAGTTATAAAGTCTTAAATTCATTAGATTATAGTGTAGCTCAAAAAAGACAAAGAATAGTAATTATTGGTATTAGAAATGATATTAAAGAAAAAATAGGTGTAGATTATACTTTTCCAAAAGCACATATAAAACAATTAACACTTAAAGACATTTTACAAAATGTACCACTCTCTCCATGTGCTGTTTATAATGATAAGAAAAAAGAGGTTCTAAAATATGTCAAACCAGGTGGATGTTGGAGAGATTTACCTGATGATGTGGCTAGAGACTATATGAAAACTACTTATTTTATGGGTGGAGGACGAACGGGAATTGCTAGAAGATTGTCATGGGATGAAGCAGGATTAACAGTTTTGTGTACTCCTGCACAAAAACAAACTGAAAGATGTCATCCTGATGAACTTAGACCCTTTAGTGTAAGAGAAAATGCAAGAATTCAATCCTTTCCAGATGAGTGGATTTTTGAAGGTTCAATTGCTGAACAATATAAACAAATTGGTAATGCAGTTCCCGTAAATATGGCAAAAGAAATTGGATTATCAATTATAAAATATTTAGATAAATTAGAAGAGGTGAAGAAAATGAGAGCATATAATTTAAGTTTTATAAGTGATATAAATTTATTTAATCATGTGAAAGAAACAATAGAAAAATATAGATTTAAAATCAATCTAAAAGAGTTTAATAAAAATTTAATTGACCCAATAAAATTAACATTTGATGCTAAAGTTTATAGAAAAACTATTGAAGAAATTATTGAATCAGAATCAATAAGACAAATGGATAAATCAAACTCAAATAATATTGGCTATTTTCAACAAAATATTTTTAAATATATTCATTATAAAAATACTCAACAAACTAACTGGAATGTACCTAAACAAGGATTTGATATTATAAATGAAGTGGATAAAATTTATATAGAGATGAAAAATAAACATAATACAATGAACTCTTCTTTCTCAAGTGCTACTTATATGAAAATGCAAAATAAACTTTTAAATGATAATGAGGCAACTTGTATGTTAGTTGAAGTAATTGCTAAAAAATCTCAAAATATAAAATGGACGGTATCTTTACAAGGTAATCAAATGTCAAATGATAGAATTAGAAGAATTTCTATTGATAAATTTTATGAATTAGTAACTGGAGAAAAAGAAGCATTTAAACAATTAGTAGAAGCCCTACCAAAAGTTATGGATGATGTATTAGAAGAGATACAACAAAATGGTATTGAGAATAGTGTATTTAGTGAATTAGAAAATATTGATGATAACATCTTAAAAAGTTTATATTTACTATCTTTTCAAAAATATGAAGGTTTTGGAAGTTTAAAGATTTAATAATAAGGAATAATAAAATGAAATTTAGCAGTTATATGAACGAGTGGCTATACGGTGAAGATGGATATTATAAAAATTTCAAAGATATAGGAAAAGGTGGAGATTTTTATACAGCAGTTAGTACAAGCTCATTTTTTGGAGCATCTATTGCTAATCATTTGTATAAGATGATACAAGAGAAGCAAATACCACGAGATGGATATTTAATAGAGATTGGGGCTCACAAAGGATATCTGATTTGTGATATGATACAGTGGCTTTATACTTGTGATGCTTCTCTTATATCATCTATGAAGTTTGCTATTGTAGAGCGACAACCCAAAGTCCAAGAGGCTCAAAGAGAGTATATTTATAGTAGATTTGGAGATGATGTAAAGGTTGAATTTTTTAGTAGTCTTAGTGAAATACAAGTAGATTATGCTTTTTATATCTCTAATGAGATTTTTGATGCTTTTGCTTGTGAATTAATCAAAGATAATCAACAAGCTTATATAGAAGATAATAAACTTGTATGGAGAGAGATTGACAAAGAATTAGCCAATAAGGTAATACCATATAGACAAGTCAAAGGTGAAGTAGCCGTAGGTTATGAAGATTTTGCCAAAGATATATCAAATACGGCTAAAAGATGTGATTTTGTAAGCTTTGATTATGGAGAGGAGTATGTAAGAAATGATTTCTCTATTAGAATTTATAAATCTCACGAGACTTTACCTCTCTTTGATGAGGAGTTAATTTTATCAGATGAGTTTAAAAAGAGTGATATAACATTTGATGTAAATTTTGGACATATTATCAAAGCCTTTGAAGATGAGGGATTTAAAAAGATAGATTATGAGACACAAGCAAGAGCATTAATTAGATTTGGACTTATTGATATACTAGAAGCTTTTGCTAAACAAACTACACAAGCTATTTATGTAAGAGAGGCTGATAAGGTTAAAACTTTGATTGCTCCAACTATTATGGGTGATAGGTTTAAGTTGGTGCATTTTAGGGTATAAAAAACTTGGTTGTATGCGTAATTATCAATGAATTAAGCTTTTTTTTGGACGAGATGGCTTTAGCCTCTCCACAATATACGGAGCTAAAGCACCGTGTCCAAAAGTATAATAATCCTTATTTCATTGACATTAGGATATTCCCTTGTGGGTATCCTAAAATATTTATAAAAAATACCTGCTTGATTTTCAATATCAACTAAAAATATATATCAAATTTGGGAATAATAAGATAATTAATAGTGCAATAAATTGAAGTATAATAAAGGGAATTACCCCCTTATAAATATCTTTTGTGCTTACCAAATCATTTGATGCACCTTTTAGATAAAAGAGTGTAAAACCAAATGGTGGGGTTAAAAAAGATGCTTGAAGATTCAAGGCAATTAAAATTGCAAACCATATTGGGTCAATTCCAAAAGTATGAACAATTGGCAAAAGTAGAGGAACAACCACAAATGCAATCTCTATAAAATCTATAAAAAATCCTAATAAAAATATACTTAACATTGCAATTATTATAAATGCCTCTTTATTTCCAATATCTTGTGCAAAAAAGTTTTCAATCAACTCTCCACCACCTAATTCATTAAATACAAGTGAAAATACAGTTGCACCAATCAAAATCATAAAAATCATAGAGGTTAATTTAACAGTATTAAGTGATGCATATTTTATTGTTTCAAAAGATAAACCACCCTTAAAAAATGTGATAACTACTGCTCCAACAACACCAATAGCTGCTGATTCTGTTGGAGTTGCAAGACCTGTAAATATTGAACCTAAAACTACAACCATTAAAAATAGTGGAGGTAAAATAGCAATAGATAACTCTTTGATTGAAACTTTATCATCATCTTCTTGTTTAATGGCAGGGGCGACTGTTGGATTTAAATATGAGATAACTAAGATATATATTATATACAAAACAATAAGCAAAATACCAGGGACAATAGCTGATTTAAAAAGTTCTCCAACGCTTAAATGCATCTGATCACCTAAAATAATCAACACAACAGATGGAGGGATAATTTGCCCAAGCGTTCCACTTGCTCCAATAGTTCCTGTTGCAAGAGATGGGGAATAGTTATGTTTTAACATCAACGGAAGTGCTATAAGACTCATCATAACAACCGAAGCCCCCACAATTCCAGTACTTGCAGCTAACATTGCTCCAACTAAAACAACAGCAATTGCTAACCCTCCACGAACTTTCCCAAATAATTTAGCGATAGATATAAGTAACTCTTCTGCCATTTTTGAGCGTTCTAAAATTAAACCCATAAAGATAAAAAGAGGAACTGCCATAAGCGTGATATTTTTCATAATTCCATAGATTCTATAGGGTAACATATCAAATATCCCAAGCCCAATATCATCTGTAATCAGAGCAAAAAATAACCCCAAAGATGCAAAAACAAATGCAACTTGAAACCCTGCCATTAACATTATTAAAGCTAAAATAAACATAATTCCAACAGGTTCAATCAAAAACTTAACATCAAGAGCTGATATAATTGCAATAGTTAATATAATGGTAAAAAATTTAATCAAAGTTGTTTTAGAAGATAGATTATCTAAAGATTTTCTAATCTGATTAATCGCTTGAATAATTACTAAAATAAATGCCACGACTATCATAGACTTTATAATAAATCTATATGCTAATCCACCAGGGTCACTTGAGATCTCTTGCTGAATATAACTTTGCATTGCCATCTCAAAACCACTAATTGCAATCATTACAGAAAATGGTATCACTAAAAATAGCATTGATATAATCTCTAATGATGCTTTTGTATTATCACTATACCTTTCAAAAAATATATCAACTCGTACATGACTATCCTCTTTTAGAGCATAAGATATTCCAAGCAAAAATACTATATCAAAAATATGCCATTCAAGCTCTTGCATTGCAATTGACCCAGCAGAAAAGATATAACGCATTGTTGTATCATAAAATATCAAAGATGCCAAAAATATTATTAATATAGCAGATATTACACCTGCAAAATCTATAACTCTATAATTCATTTAAATCCTTTGCACACACATAAGCACTAGAGAATGCCCATTGAAAATTATATCCACCAAGTTCCCCTGTGACATCTAAAACTTCACCAATAAAATAAAGATTTGGCACAATCTTACTCATCATGGTTTTACTATTAATCTCATCTGTATTAACTCCACCTCTTGTAACCTCTGCTTTTGTATATCCAAAATTACCAGCAGGAGCAAAAGAGTATGAGTTAAGTGAGTTTAAAACTTCTAACTCTTTATTGCTTAATTGATTTAAAGCAATATCTTCTATATCAAATTTTACCAAAAAAGCCTTAGTTACTCTTTTGGGCATAGGCAAAACAGAACTAATCAGTTTTTTACTGTTACGATGTTGATATATATCAAATCCATTTAAAAAATCTATCTCTATTAAACCTTTTTGCCAATATAAAGATGTATTTAAAATCACAGGACCACTTATCCCTTTATGAGTAAATAAAAGTGAACCTTTAAAAATTTTATTAGCAACTTTAATACTAACCTCTGTAGATGCACCACTAAGCTCTTTAAAAAAAAATTGATCTTTTTGCAAAGTAAAACCAACTAAAGCAGGAGAAGTTGTGTTAATTGTATGGTTAAAGCTTTTTGCAATTTTATATCCAATATCGGTAGCACCAATACTTTGATAGCTTAACCCTCCAGAGGCTATAACCACTTTTTTTGATAAAAGTTTTGAACGATTAGTAATAATTTCAAATATATCACCTCTTTTGCTAATAGAAATCACTTCACTATTTAACATAATTTTATGATGTTTTGTCTCTTTTTTAAAAATATTAATTATCTCTTTTGCACTATCTTTACAAAAATATTGAGACTCATTTTTTATTACACTATTAAGCCCTCTAATCTTTAACCATTTAATCAAACTATCACTATTAAACTCTTTAATGGCATAAGATATAAAGTTTTTATCTCCAAGATAATTATTATATGATAAATTCTTATTTGTAATATTACACTTTCCACCGCCAGAGATTGCAATTTTTGAGGCTATATTTTGATTTTTATCAATTATCACTACATTTTGATGATTTAGAAGCGATGATAACATCAAACCACTAGCTCCCCCACCAATAATAACTATATCTACAGATTTACTCATAATTTCTAACCTCAATACTTTAAGTTTTACAATATTATATCAAAAATTATAGATTATAGTAGAGTACTAATACTATTATTTAAGTTTATAAGTAATATAATATATTATTAATTATTTTAAAGGAATGATATGGCAACAGATATAAGTGTATTAGCTTCAGATTTTGGATGTTCAGAAGATGATATAAAAATGATGTTAGGTGATATTTTATCATCTACAAATGAGATGGTTTCTACAATAGAATTTTTAATATCTTCTGATGATTGTGATAGTATCTCCACAGTTATAGATATGATAAAAAGTAAAACTAACCATTTTAACTTAAATGATATAGATTCATCGCTTGATGCACTTGCTACTAGTGCTAGTGCAAAAGACCTTTCAGCTTGTGCAACAAATTTTGCTTTATTACAAACTAATGTTGTTGAACTTAAAGCTATATTATAATTTAAATTTGAAGAACTCTTTTAAAGGGTTCTTTATATAAGAATTTCTCTTTGTCCTTTATTATTTACAGCACTTAATACACCCATATCTTCTAACTGCTCTATGATTCTAGCAGATCTATTATACCCTATTTGTAATTTTCTTTGAAGATATGATATAGAACTTCTTTTATCTTTCAATACTATTTTTTTAGCATCTTCAAATAATGAATCAAGATTATTTTTAGTAATAGATTTATCAATTTCATCTTCTAAAAGATATTTATCATCATATTGTGGTTCTCTTTGAGATTTTAAAAATTCCACAATTTTCTCTATCTCATCTTCGCTATTCCATGGGGCATGAAGTCTTACTATATTAGACCCTGGTGGGGTAAAAAGTGCATCTCCTCTGCCTAAAAGACTCTCTGCACCTTGAGTATCAAGAATCACTTTACTATCAATCCTTTGACCAACTTTATAACTCATACGGCTTGGTAAATTAGCTTTAATAAGTCCTGTTACAACATCAACACTAGGTCTTTGAGTTGCCACAATTAGGTGAATCCCACTTGCTCTTGCCATTTGGGCCAATCTTGCAATAGAAAACTCAACCTCTTTACCACCATTCATCATCAAATCAGCTAACTCATCAATTACAATTACAATAAAAGGAAATAATTCAAGTTTTTCTTTTTGGGCTTTTATATTATATGTATCTATATTTTTTGTTCTACACTTTGACATTATTTTATATCGTCTTTCCATCTCTAAAACCATATTCGCCAATGCTACTATTGCTTTTTTGGGTTCTGTTATAACTGGTGTAAGAAGATGAGGTATATCATTATATGTAGAAAACTCTAACATTTTAGGATCAATTAGCATTATTTTAAGAGTATCAGGAGTATTTTTAAATAAAAGGCTTAATATCATTGCATTTATTCCCACAGATTTACCACTTCCTGTTGTCCCTGCAATTAACAGATGAGGAAGCTTTTTTAAATCTGTAATAAATGGTTCTCCAACAATATCTTTTCCTAATGCTAAAGTTAAAGGTGATGATGACTCCTTAAATACTTTGCTATCTAAAATATCCCTTAGATAAATAGTATCTAATGAATTATTTGGAATCTCTATCCCAACTACATCCATACCTGGTATGGGAGCTAGTATTCTAATGGTTTTTGCTTTTAATGCCATAGCTATATCATCTTGAAGATTTAATATTTTTGATACCTTAACATTAGCAACTGGACGAAATTCAAAAGTGGTGACAAAAGGTCCACTATATGTTCTAACTACATCTCCATCAATCTTAAACTCTTTTAGCTTATTTAATAGTTGCTTGATTTTATCATCTATTTCACTTTCATCAACTTTAGTTAATTTTTGAGAAGATTTTTCTAAAAAGTCTAAAGATGGAAGCTTAAAGTTCTTTGGCTTAGAAGATTTTCCTTTATCAATTGAATCCAAAATCTTTTTATTTTTTTGAATATCTTTTGTTTTGTTATCATTTTTTGATGTTACAGATACATCTATTATCTCTAGTTTTGGTTTTGATTTAATTTTTCTTTTATTATTTAAAATAGGGGTAATTTTGGCAATATCATTAATATCTCTATCTACAAGAGCATCTTTTATAAAATAATAATCTTTATTTTCAACAATTTTTTTTTCTCTTTTTTGCAATTGTTTCTGAGATATTTTTTTAATAAATTTAGTAATTTTATCAGAAAATAATTTTATATCTTTTATGGTTATTTTATCTTCGATAATCATAATATATGATAGCATTATTGTTAAAATAAAAAATAATAAAAGTCCAATTTTACCAATATATGGAAGTAAAAATCCAAAAACTTCTCTAGCAATATATCCACTTCTATGAGAGCCAAAGATTAAATACTCAATTGTAAGTAGTGATATAATCAAAAGTATCCAACCCAAATAGTACTCTAAATTTTCAGCACGATTAATTGTTTTATAAATTTTTAAAATAGGATAGGCTAATAGAAGAAGTACAATATAAGCTACATACCCAAACAGATATATATTTGTATCACCTATGCTTTTACCAATGTTACCAACAAGATTTGTATTATGAAAAATAGTAGAAAATGTTCCATATGCAAGTAATATCAAAAAAATAATAATATAAACTCTCAAAAGTTCTCCTAGATATTTTAAGATAATTATAACTAAATTATATAAATAATAATCTATTTTTAAGAAAAGTATAGTAAAATTTCAGCAATTATGATAATAACTATCATTATATGAAAAAAGGATTAAATTATGAATAATATAACAGTGGCCCTAGCTGGTCAGCCTAATGTTGGTAAGAGTTCTCTTATTAACTCAATATCTGATGCAAAACTCAAGGTTGGTAACTTTTCTGGTGTGACTGTGGATAAAACAGAGGTTGATTTTACAATTTGTGATGATGTCAGTTGTAGTGATTACAATGTGCATATTATAGATTTACCTGGTGCATATTCTCTTACAGAGTATACAATAGAAGAAAAAGTAACAAGAAGTTTTTTGCAAAATGATGATTATGATGTGATTTTAAATGTGATTGATAGTACAAATCTTCAAAGAAATTTATTATTTACAACTCAATTATTAGAGATGGGTAAAAAAGTTGTTGTTGCACTGAATATGAGTGATGAAGCAGATAAAGAGGGGATAACAATTGATGCAAAACAGTTATCCTCAATATTGGGTGTTCCATGTATCAAAACTAGTGCCTCTAAAAAAACTGGTATAGAGGAGCTAAAAAAAGCAATTGTAGAGGTTCATCATAAACAAAAAAGCACGGCAAAAGTTATATATAGTGATTTTATAGAGGAAGAGATTGATCATTTAAGTAAATTTTTAGAAGAGAAAAACTATCCATGTGATATACCTTGTAGACAACTTGCAGTAAAACTTCTTCAAGATGATGAGTATATTTATAAAAAGATTCATGATACACCAATTTTAATAGAATTAACACCTTTGATTCTTCAAGCAAAAGAGCATATATATCTTCACTCTAATTCAAAAGATTTAGAAGAGATTTTTGCAGATGAACATTTTGCATTTGCTAAAGGTGCAAAGATGGAGGTTATCTCAACCAAAAATATGAAAGCCAAAAAGATGACTCAAAAGATTGATAATATTTTGATAAATAAATTTATTGGTATTCCAATATTTCTTTTTTTTATGTGGGGGCTGTTTCAAACAACATTTACATTAGGTGCAATACCTATGGATTATATAGATGCTAGTTTTGTTGCTCTTGGCGAATATGTTAGAGTTATATTAGGAGATGGTATTATATCATCCGTAATTGTTGATGGTATTATTTCAGGTGTTGGTGCTGTGGTTATGTTTTTACCAAATATTTTAATATTATTTACTGGTATAGCACTACTTGAAACTACTGGATATATGAGTAGAGTTGCATTTTTACTTGATGGATTTTTTCATAAATTTGGACTACACGGAAAAAGCTTTATACCATTAGTAACAGGATTTGGATGTTCTGTTCCTGCTTATATGGCAGCAAGAACACTAAAAAATGAAAAAGATAGACTTATAACTCTATTTATTATTGGATTTATGAGTTGTGGAGCAAAACTACCTATTTATATCCTTTTTGTTGGAGCATTCTTTTCTCCTGAATCAGCAGGTAATATACTATTTTTAATATATATAATTGGTGCAATTTTTGGTCTATTTGGGGCAAAAATTCTTAATATATTTGTATTTAAAGGTGGAGATGAACCATTTGTTATGGAGATGCCAAAATATAGAATGCCATCACTAAAATTAATTTGGCACACAGTTTATGGTCAAGGAAAATCATATCTAAAAAAAGCTGGTACATTTATTTTAATGGCTTCAATATTAGTATGGTTTGCTTCAAATTATCCAAAAAATTTAGAATTAGAAACTAGTTATGCTGATAAAATATCTCAAATAGATATAGAAGAACAAAAGAAAAATTTAGAAAATGAATTAAGTATGATACTTTTAGAAGAGAGTTATCTTGGAAAAATAGGACACTTCTCAGAACCATTTTTTGCCCCTCTTGGTATGGATTGGAGAATGGCAGTTGCACTAGAAACTGGACTTGCAGCAAAAGAGGTTGTTGTATCAACTTTGGGTGTTTTATATGCTATTGGTGGAGATATTGATGAGAATGATAAAGGTTTGGTTGAACAGATAAGAGCTAATATCCCATTTGCTTCTGCGATTGCATTTATTGTATTTGTGATGATATATCTACCATGTTTTGCAGCATCAATGGTATTTGCAAAGGAAGCTGGTGGATGGAAATATTTAGGATACCTATTTCTTGCAACCACTATTACTGCGTGGATTATGAGTTTTATCGCTTATAATATTACACTTATATTTTTTAGTTAAAGGAAAATTATGAATATATTAGATTTAAAAATAGGACAAAAAGCAACTATATTAAAAATAGAGGCTGATAAATCTCTAAAAATGAGACTTCAATCATTTGGAATTTATAAAGGTGTAGAGATAGAGGTAAAAGAGTTTTCAATTGGAAAACAAAATGTTGAAATATCTATTGATGAATCGTTGATAGGCTTAAGAGCAGTTGAGATGAAAGTGATAGAGGTTAAAATTATAAATCAAGTTTAGTTAGGTACTTACAAGAGTGTAGGGGCAATCCTTTATGGTTGCCCTTTAGAAATGATAGAATTAGTTTAGAAAACATAAACAAAGGAAATAAAATGAAGAATATGAATTTTTTTTTAGGTAGTATATTGATAATGACTATTAGTACTATAGCAAGTGAAGTAGATGTAAATGGTTATATAAAAACAGGTTATCAAAATCAAAAGACAAATAGTGATGATTTAAATGACTTCGCCATTGGAGGAAAGGTTAATATTGAGCTTAAGTCTGATTTTGGTCTAAGTGGTGGAATTAGCATATATGGAGTTAATGCATTATATGATAAAAATAATATTGGTGTACCTTTTTATTCTACAAAAAATGACTCTTATACAATTTTGGGAGAGGCTTATATTAAAACAAAAATATCAAAAACAAAGTTTATTTTAGGAAGACAAGGGATAGATTCTCCTTATATTAATATGGATGATATTGGAATGATTCCAAACCTTTTTGAAGGTATTAGTATGGTTTCAAAAGATATTAAAGATACTAAAATTACTGTGGCTCACTTTTATAAGTGGTCTGGAGTAGATAGTGATACACCTGAACAGTTTACGAGAATGAATAATAAGAATGGTGTTCAAGTTTTTGGTGCTATATATAAAGGATTCAAGAATTCAAAATTAAAAGCATGGTTTTATAATATGGAAGATTTTGCAACTTTTAACTATTTTGAGCTTAATTATGATTTGAAAATCAACAATATAGATATTGCATTAGCAGGGCAGTATTCAAATCAAGATTATGATAATGGAGATAATTCAGATATATATGGATTAGCAGTTGAAGCAACTTATGAAAATTTAGGTTTGAATATATCATATAATAATGTTGATGGAGTGGGTGCTAACAACTCTTTTGGTGGAGGACCATTTTTTACAAATAGTGAACATATGACCCTTCCTGATGCAATGGATAATGGTAAAGCTTTGATGATAGGAGCTAGTTTAGATTTATCAAAATTTGGATTAGATAATTTTACTTTTGGCAGTAATTACCTAACTTTAACAAGAGAAAATCTTAACGATATAACAGAACTTGATTTAGTTTTAGGATATGATTATGATAATCTATCTTTAGAAATTATTTATAGTGATATGCAAGATAAATCAGATGATAATAATAATTTCAAAAACTTAAGAGTTTTTATAAATTATAATTTTTGATAATTAACCTATAGTTTAATCATTAAATAAACTTATATTGATATAATTTGACTTTATCTAAAACATAATAGATTTTATAGTATTTTTATTAAAATAATAGTATTATAAATCTAATTTTTACTATTAGGAGTTAAACTTTATGTCAATAAAAAAATATTTTATTTTTCTTTTAACGATACCTCTATTTTCTGGTGTTCAAAACTTAAGTCTAAATCAAGCAATTAAGATTTTAAAAAAAGAGAATTTAGAGCTAAAAATAGCCAAATTCAATCAAGATATTAAATCTTATGAGTCCAAAATTGCTAAGGGTTACAATTATGGAAAGCTAGATTTAACAATGAAGGGAATCAAATCTAATGATTCTGGTAATGTATTTGGTTTTAAGCTTCAAAATAGAGAAGCTAATTTTGGAGATTTTGGTTTTGCAGAGTTTGATATGTCAGGAACTACAAATCCACTTCCGGTGCAACCTAAAGAATTAAATTATCCAGATGCAAGAAACTATTTCTCAACAAAACTTACATTTATGCTCCCATTATATACAGGTGGTAAACTTACACAATATGGTAAAATTGCAAATAGTATGTATGATATGAGCAAACTAGATAGTCAAAAAATGCTTAATCAAAAATTATTAGAGACCAAAAAAACTTTTTATGATATATCTCTAGTTGAAAACTATATTAGTAATCTTGGTAAAATTATATCAAATATCAAAAAACTAGAAACTATCGTAAACTCTATGAAGGTTGAAGGTTATGCAAAAGATATAGATATTTTAGAGGTTCAAGCAAGAAAGGCAGAAGCTGATAGTATGTATAATCAGGCAAAATTAAATAAAGAGTTAGCATATCAATTTTTATCATTTTTACTTAACAAAGAGATAAGTAGTATTAAAAATATAAATGATATGGCAAAAATGCCAAAAGTTACAAAAGAGGATATTAATATGAATCTTGATATTCAAAAAGCATCTTTAGGTCTTAAGATAACTGGGATGGCTGTAGATTTAGAAAAATCAAACTTTTTACCAACTGTTGGTGCATTCGCAGAATATGGGAGTAGCGATGATAAATTTTTAAATGAGTTCTCAGATAAAGACTTTTATACTGTGGGTGTTCAGGTTCAGTGGAATATCTTTAATGGTGGAATTGATTCTAATAATCTTGAAAAAGCAAAACTAAAAGAGTTTCAAGTTAGAGACCAAGTTAAGTTGGCAAAAAAAGGTATAGCTTTACAAGTTAAAAAGCTTCAAACGGAGATAAAAAGTGAAGCAGGTGATATTAAGAGTTTTAAAGCTCAATATAAGTTCGCTCAAAAAGTTTATCAAAACTATCAAGCAAGATATAGAGAGGGTATGGTATCAATTAGTGATTTACTTATTAAACAATCTAAAGAGCTTGAAATTTTATTAAAATTATTAACTGTAAAAAATACACGAAATTATAAAATATTTCAACTAAATAGTATATTAAATAAAGGAGTATAGTTATGAAAAAATTATTATCATTAATCGTAGTGGGAATATCTCTTTCAACGACAACGCTAAGTGCAATTGAGCTTAATCTTAGTGGTTCAATTGTATCAGATAATCAAAAAATGCTAACAAGCCGTTTTATGGGATATGTTAAAAATATGGCAGTTAGTGAAGGTGATATTGTAAAACAAGGTGATCTTTTATATGAGATTGATTCAAAAGATATTGACGCTGCTAAAAGTCAAGTTGAACTTGTAATATCTCAGGCACAATTGGCATTGCAAATGAGTAGAAGTCAATATAATAATGTTCTTATAAATCTATCAAGACATCAAAGACTTTTTAAAAAAGGTATGGTATCAAAATATGAACTAGAAAATCTGCAACTAGCAGAAAAAAATATGAAGAGTATGATAGGGATTGCAACAAAACAGGTTGAACAAGCTCAAGCAAAAAAAGAAGAGGTTTTAAATCAATATAATTATCTTAAAATTAAGGCACCAAATGATGGTGTTATTGTAGCAAAAAAAGTAAATGAAGGTGAGATGGCAATTCCTGGAATGCCTGCAATTATTTTAACTGATTTAAGTAAATTAAAGATTGTTGTTGAGATTAGTGAGACAGATTTAAAGCATGTATCTTTAGGGAAAGATGTTAATATTGTAATCCCATCTATTCACTTTAGCACAAAAGGAAATATTAGTTCTATTATACCTAGTTCAAACCCTATGACGCATAAATTCAAGATGAAAATAGGATTTGATTTTAAAAATAATTCTATATATCCTGGAATGTATGCAAAAGTTACAATTAAAGAGTAAGGAGTTTATATGCAAGAAAAAAAAGAGTATGAAGTTACCGATGTAGCAGGAAGACTAGCTAAAGGATTTATGAAAAATCCTCTCACAGCAGTATTAGGAGCTTTTTTATTGATAATGGGATATTTGGCTCTTAATATTATGCCAAGAGAAGAGGATCCTCAAATTGCTATTAGTGGTGGTGCTGTTATTATACCAATGCCTGGAGGAACCCCTACAGAGATTGAAAATATTATAGTAAAACCACTTGAGAGAAAGCTTAGAGAGGTTAAGGGTATTGAACATATTTATGGTATGGCTATGAATAATGTTGGTATTGTAAATGTAATGTATCATATTGGAGAAAACAGAGAAGACTCTAACCTTAAACTTTATGATAAAGTTATGCAAAATATGGATAAGATGCCAAAAGGTGTTATGCAACCACTTATCAAGCCATTTGATATTGATATTGATATTCCTATCTTAACATTCGCATTTTATGCTAAACATAATTCAACTCTTAATGAAGGAGAACTTTTTGATAAAGTTAGAAGAATTCAACAAAGAATAAACTCTATTGATAATGTGGCAAAAACTACGCTTCAAGGTGAGCATAAAGAGCAATTTAATGTGGAAGTTGATATGGGTAAATTATCAGCTTATCATCTATCTTTAGGTCAAATTATGCAATCTATTCAATCATTGGCGATTAATGTCCCTGATGTAAAAGGGCGAGTTAATAATGGAAAGTTGATGATTTTTGGTATTAGAAATGCCATAGATACTATTGATGATGTAGGTGATGTGATGGTAGCTCAATATATGGGATCTCCAATATATCTTAAAGATGTTGCCACAGTAACATCTGGTATTGATAAACAAAATTTTAAAAGTGCAGAGATTACTATAAAGGAATCTTCTCATGATATAGAACATCAAGATGAAGGTAAAATTTCAAAATCACAAGTGAATCAATATAAACAGATAACTCTAACTGTAGCAAAACTTGCAGGGACAAATGCTGTATTTGTTGCTGATGATGTCTTGGCAGTTATAGAGAGCTACAAAAAACAATTAGAAGCTGATAATATTGGGTTTATAATCACAAGAAATTATGGTGAAAGAGCGGATGAAGCAGTTAATGAGCTTATGCATCACCTTGTAATTACAATTATAATTATTGCTCTAATGCTAATATATGCACTAGGTTGGAGAGAATCTATAATTGTTACATTTACAGTTCCTGCTATTTTGGCAATTACACTGTTTATTGCTTATATGACAGGTCAGACTATTAATAGAATTACACTTTTCGCATTCTTATTATCTTTGGGATTACTCGTAGATGCCGCTATTATTGTAATTGAAAATATTCATAGACATCTCAATACTCATACAGTAGATGATAGAACAATGGAAGAGTTACTTGTAGAAGCTACTGATGAGATTGGGGCTCCCACAAATATCGCAACTTTAGCAATTATTATGACTATGGTTCCAATGGCATTTGTTGGTGGTATGATGGGTTCATTTATGAAACCTATCCCTTATAATGTACCTGTCGCACTTTTTGCATCTTTAATAGTTGCTTATATTTTTACCCCTTATTTAAGCCTAAAGTTATTAAAAAAAGAGGAACATAAAAAACATCATAATGATGGAGATAAAGAGGAGAAAACATATTGAAAGCATTAGAAAATTTTCTATATTCTATATTAAATAGTAGGTCAAAAAAAATACTTGTTATACTTCTTGTAGCATTAGCTTTTTTTGGTTCACTTATGATGTTTCCATCTAAGCTTGTATTGGCAAAAATGCTTCCTGGAAAGAGTGATAATACATTTTCTATATATGTAGATACACCAACAGGAAGCTCAATTGAGCAGACTAAAAAAGTTACAACTTGTATAACTGATAGGTTAATTCAAGAGAAAGAGATTTTACATATGGAACTCTTTTTAGGGCATGGTATCCCTCTTGATTATGCTGGTTTAGTAAAAGGTTCATTAATGAAAATGAGCGAAAATGTGGCAGAAATATCTGTAAACTTAACAGATAAACATCATAGAAGTGAGCCATCTTTTTTAATGACACAAAGATTAAGACCAATTCTTAATAAAGAGTGTTCTGCTTTGGTAAGAGGTACAAATATAAAAATGATAGAACAACCAGCAGGTCCTCCAACTCTTGCATCTATTGTTGTAGAAATTTATGGAGAAGATAGAGATAAACTAAGAGAAATATCTGTAAAAGTTGCCAATATCTTGACTAATACAGAGGGATTAGTAGATATTGATGTTATGCTTGATGAAAAATTTAGTAAATATGAACTTATCCCTGATAAAGAGAAAATTTCAAGAAGTGCATTAAGTATTTCACAAGTTAATCAGATTTTATATCTCGCATTTGAAGGTATGATAATCTCTAGTAAAAACTCAAAAGATACATCTGATCAAATTGGTATATTTTTGATTTTAAGTGATGATACGAAAAGAATATCTGAAGATAATAAAGGTGCTTTACAAAGTAAATTATCATCTTTAAATCTTATGAATCAACAAGGGATGATGGTTCCTTTAAGTGAAGTTGTGACAATAGAAAAAGCAGAATCAACACCAATGATTATGCACAAAGATTTAAGACGAATGGTAAATGTTATAGCTGAAACTGATATGGTATCTCAAGTTTATCCTCTTTTAGATGCAAGAGAAGAGTTTATAAAACAGTTTGCAGATAAATATGAAGTCTCACCTGTTCCAGGTATTACAACATATATGTTTGACCTTAATTTAGTCGATAAAAAAACTGGCGAGAGCTATCTTTTAAGATGGGATGGAGAGATGAAAGTTACTCTTGATACATTTAGAGACCTTGGTGGTGCATTTATTGCTGCATTAATAATGATATTCTTGCTTTTAGTGATTTACTATAAAAGTTTTGCTTTAAGTGGTATTATCCTTTTGGGTAGTTTTTTATCATTAATAGGTGTTATTGTTGGTCACTGGGTGGCTGATTTAGTTACAACCGAAACATTCTTTTTAACAGCTACATCTCTTATTGGTTTTATTGCTTTAATGGGAATCAGCTCAAGAAATTCTTTGCTTCTGATAGATTTTGCAATGGGTTTGATTCAAGAACATGGTATGGAAAAGAAACGTGCAATAGCCGTTGCTGCTGCTACAAGAGCTAAACCAATTATGCTTACAGCAGTTGCTATTATATTAGGTTCTGCTCTTTTAGCAAGTGATCCTATATTTGGTGGTTTGGGTGTTGCTTTAATCTCTGGAACAGTTGTAGCCGTATTTGTATCTTTACTTTTTGTTCCAATTTTAATGGATAATACAAAAGCGATGGATTTATAGAAATTTAATAAATATTAAATTGAATATATATTTATCACTAGATAAAATATAGAAGTTATTCCGTATCTAATACGGAATCCTTTTAAGGCATATTTCAGAGATTCCGTGTCAAGCACGGAATGACAAACTGTTCCATATCAAGTGTGGAATGACAAACTTTTCCATATCAAGTGTGGAATGACGGACTTTATAATCCTAAATAACGGACTTTCGTCACCCTGAACTTGATTCAGGGTCTCGTAAACTGTACACTACTTATAAAGGATGCCAACGATTAATTATAAAAATCAAAAAATCCAAGTTATCAACTATATTCATTTAAAAATATAGGTGGATTTATGGCTAAAGATTATAATAAGTTTAGAGTCCCTATCCTTAGAAATATATTTGATGACAAGAAGATATCAAATATGTGTAACGATGTGAAAAGAACAACTTGATGCAATAGAGAGATACTAGAGTATCAGGAGCTTAATTAGATTTAAGATATAATTATAAATCTCTTTTAGAACTAGCGACGGGTGCTTTAGCTACAGCTTTTTGTGAGGCTGAAGCCATCACTTCCGATAAGTTTTAAAAGAAGTTTAATATATCTATACAGGGAGAGAATATGAAAAAGCAACGAGATTTACACCCTTCGGAGATTGCTCGCATATTAAGAGAACTTGATGATAATGAATTTGAATTATATATAAATAAAATTCCAAAAGAGATTATTGGTGATGTCGCTTTGGAGCTTCCTGATAGATATTTTGGTGATATTATTGATAGAGTTGGTGTTAATGACCTTTCTACTGCTATTACAGAACTAGAGAGTGATGATAAAACTGATTTTATGCAAGAGTTTGAGGAACATGATAGTCAAAAAGCCAAAACTGTATTTAATCTTCTTCATAAAAATGATCAACAGGATATTTTAAATCTTAAAAAATATAATGACCAAGAGGCTGGTTCATATATGCAAAGAGAGGTATTTACTGCAAAAGGGCATGAAAATACAGATAAAGTTATTAAAAGATTTGCAAGGTTAAAAAAGAGTAATCAGCTAGAAAATGTCCAATATCTTTTTATTATAAAAGATAATAATTATTTAAATTTTTGTATTAATTTAGAAGATCTTTTGATTTTTGATTTTAAAAGGTCTATCATAGAGAATATTAATCTTTATCAAAATGAGGATTTTAGACCAATAATTGCCTATGATAATCAAAATATTGATGAAGTTGTTGATATATTTCAAGAGTTTGATTTAGGTGTTATGCCAATTGTAAATAGAGATAATATATTGGTGGGAAGGATAACTTCTGATGATATTTATGATATTATTGATGAACAGGCAACAGAACAGATGTTTAATATGGTTGGTGTTGATGATGAAGCAGAAGAGGATGAAGGAATTTTTGAAGCAGGGAAAAAAAGAGCAATATGGTTGAGTATAAATTTAGTTACTGCAATTATAGCTTCTCTTGTAATTAGTATGTTTAGTGATACACTCCAAACAGTTGTGGCTCTTGCAATTTTGATGCCAATCGTTGCATCAATGGGTGGAAATGCAGGAACTCAAACTCTTACAGTTGTTGTTCGTCAAATGGCACTAGGAGATATTACCCAAGGTGACGCCATACGAACCATAAAAAAAGAAGTTATCTTATCTATAGCTAATGGCTTGTTATTTGCTATAATAATGGGTATCATTGCATCTATATGGTTTAATCAAGGATTATTAGGTGTTGTAATAGCTATATCTATGATTATTAACCTACTATCTGCTGGATTTTTTGGTGCAGGAATCCCCTTGCTTCTTAAAAAATTAAATATAGATCCAGCAATAGGTAGTACAGTAATATTAACAACAATTACAGATGTTGTAGGATTTCTAAGTTTTTTAGGACTTGCTACAATAATTTTATTATAAAAGGATAATTAAATTCAATGGACTTATTAGTTCTATATTTTTCACTTGCAATAGGTATATCATTTCTTTGCTCAATTTTAGAGTCAGTACTTTTATCCACAAATATGTCTTATATTTCTTTACTAGAAAAAGAAAAACCAAAAGTAGGAAAACTATTAAGATCACATAAAACTGATATAAGTAAATCAATAGCTTCTATATTAATTTTAAATACAATAGCTAATACTCTTGGTGCAACGGCTGTTGGAGCTCAAGCTGAGACCGTATTTGACTCAAGCATTGTATTTTATGTTTCTATAATTTTAACATTTGCTATTTTATTTTTTTCTGAGATTATTCCAAAAACAATAGGTGCATTATATTGGAAAGAGTTAGCACCAATATCTGCATATATAATTAAGTTTTTTATATTTATCACATATCCTATAATTTTAATGACTCTATTTGTAACAAAGAAAATTACAAGAGGTAAAAATCATAGTAATACTCTTACAAAAAAAGAACTATTAGAGAGTACTTTAATGAGTGAAGATGAGGGTATAATTGATGAACAAGAATCAGATGTTATAGAGAATATTCTTTTACTTGATGAGATTAAAGCATCATCAATCTTAACTCCACGAAGTGTTGTTTATGCACTTGAAGAGAACACTTTAATCAAAGATGTAATAGAAGATAAACAACTATTTAATTTTTCAAGAATTCCGATATACTCTGGTACAATTGACAATATTACAGGTATCATTTTAACTAAAAAAATATTTAAACAAGCATTAAAAGATGATACAGTACCTGTCAAAACAAAAGCCAAAGAGATATTTTCTGTAAATAAAAATATTCCTGTTTCAAAAGTTTTGGATCTATTTATTAAGAAAAAAGAACATATGTTTTTAGTGGTTGATAATTATGATCAAACAGATGGAATTATTACATTAGAAGATTGCATGGAAACAATTCTTGGTGTCGAGATAGTTGATGAGAGTGATAATGTTGTAGATATGAGAGAGTTAGCAAAAAGAAGAATGAAAGCAAATAGAAGAAAAATAAAAGAAGAATAGATATTAATAGCACTAACTTAAGCAAAATTATATTTTCTATATACTCAATAGTAAGTGGTTTACTATTATCATTATCTAATATTTTAAAAATAGTTTTATTAAGAATTAAAATATAAATAATCTCCAAATGGCAACTGCAAGGGATTGCCCCCTACACGATGTTATTGCATTGGGGTATCTCCTTGTGGGTACCCTAAAGTTTGGTTTTAATTTACTTCTATTCCTAAATTGATAATAAAATCCTTCTAATACCCGACATTCATCACCCCTATAAACTTAAACTAATATAAAACAACTAATCATAAAACTCTTCATAATCATCCCCTAAGCACTCCAAAATAATCTCATGATTTTCATTAAAATAGTCCAATTGAGTCCCTCCTTCAAATAAAATTAAA